>Ga0131853_10003905_pt1 | contig 26765 bp, 20 predicted proteins | sample TergutLab28metaG_FD_92764 | JGI IMG/M metagenome (GOLD analysis project Ga0131853, IMG submission 92764) | Labiotermes labralis P1 segment gut microbial communities from Petit-Saut dam, French Guiana - Lab288 P1 (version 2) (version 2) | ecosystem: Host-associated > Arthropoda: Insects >... | reverse complement strand
GCGATTGTCGCATTAGAATCGAGTGTTCTTCTCGATTATCATGCGAGTAACAGCGAAAGGTAAATTCCCTTGATGGGGTAGCCCCTAAAACCACTCTATTTCACTTTAATTCTTACCATATTCCAAGAAAGCGGTGCAAATTTAGCTTCCAATTTCTCGCCGGAAACCTTTGCATTTTCGCTTTTCTTAGGAGCAACTCTGCCGTCGTCCTTTGTGTTTACTTGCTTGATGTCAAACCCGTTCATTTCTTGGAAATCTGCCACGGATTCAAGCTCAAAACCTTGTAGGTTAACAGTAAAGTCCATTTCCTCTGTTTCGGAACGGTTTACTGCAAACACAACAACTTCGCCAAGGTCTTCATTGTGTACTGCGATTGTTTCTACGAAAGGAACGTTTTTAAAACTTTCGCAGTCGTAGGTTGGCGCATCGATAATTGGGTGAAGTACTGTGCCGCGCCCAAAGTTTGCCGCATGTGCAAACGGATAGAAAATCGTTTGCTTCCATGCATCGCCCATGGCATCGGTCATGATTGGTGCAATAACGTTTACAAGCTGTGCAAGACAAGCAATTTTTACCCTGTCAGCATTTTTCAAAAGTGTTATCAACAAACAACCAACAAGCAACGCATCTTCAAAGTTGTAAACATCTTGCAAAATTGGCGGGGCATATTGCCACGGCTCATTTTTGCTGTCTTGTGCGTGGGAATGATACCAAACATTCCACTCATCAAAAGACAGGTTCATCACTTTTTTGCTGCGTTTTTTCGCTTTTACATAATCGCAAATAGCAGTAACACTCTTTATGAAGTTATCCATGTCAATGGATTGTGCCAAGTAGTTTGGCAGGTTATTTTTTTGGTTGCCATAGTAGCAGTGCAGGCTTAGGTAGTCTACATATTCGTAGGTATGCTCAAGCACTGTCGCTTCCCACGATGCGTACGTAGGCATAACCGAGTTACTGCTGCCGCAAGCCACAAGTTCTATGTCAGGATCTACCCATTTCATAACTTTTGCAGCTTCTTGCGCCAAGCGTCCGTATTCTTCGGCTGTTTTGTGTCCAATTTGCCATGGACCGTCCATTTCGTTGCCCAAGCACCATGTTTTAATTTTGAACGGCTTTTCTGCACCGTTTTGGCGGCGCAAGTCGCTCCAGTAGCTACCACCGGGGTGGTTGCAATATTCCACAATGTTACGTGCGGCATCTATGCCACGTGTACCAAGATTAATTGCCATATTAATTTCTGTATTTACTTCGTTTGCCCAAGTTGCAAACTCGTGGATACCAACTTCGTTGGACTCTACAGTTTTCCATGCAAGGTCAAGGCGTTTTGGACGCTCTTCACGTGGCCCAATGCCGTCTTCCCAGTTGTAGCCGGAAAGAAAGTTACCGCCGGGGTAACGAACAATAGGTACGTTAAGCTCTTTTACAAGCTCCTTAACGTCGTTACGGAAGCCGGCTTCGTCGGCGGTTGGATGACCCGGCTCATAAATGCCGGTGTACACGCAACGTCCCCTATGTTCTACAAATGAACCATAAAGCCTTGGGTCAACTTTAGAAATCGCAAAGTTTTTATTAACTGTCATGCTTGCTTTCATTTATAACTAACCTCCATTAAGATAAGGGGTGCTGCCTTTAGGACAGCACCCCATTTTTACTGGATATTTAATCAGGGATTGCCGTACATCAAGCGGAAGTTTGCAACTGCACGTGCATGGAACTCTGCCATGCTGTCTTCCAATTGTTGAACTACGTCATGCGGTGTAATAACGCCTTGGTTTACAGCAGCGTAAATACCAATAACGCCACTGAAGTCACCATAGTGGTACATTTCGCTAATCCATTCGGAGAAACCAAGGATACCTTGACCGCCTAGTGGCACAGGCTCACGGCTTGCAGCCAGGAAGTAATCCCATGCAGGCTCATCCATTGGGAATAGCTCACGGAAGCTTGCCCATACAGCCTCGTCGTTTGTTAGAGGAATACGGTTTGGTGTAACGTGAATTTGATCGCCCGCTTCGTTAACAAGTTGTGGAGAAATGTAGTTTCTGTAATGCCATGCATCTGTGTACCATGTCATCCAACGTAGTGCTTCATATGCTTCACGTGGATGCTCTGTTGCTGCGGACATACCTGCAAAGTCGATAAATGCAGGACGTCTGTTTGTTTGTGCATTTGCACCCATTGGTATTGCGTAAGGTACCATGTCGATACCACGCTCACGGATATGGTCACGCACGTATAGGTTGTTAAATGTCCAAATAGCGTCAAGCTGCATTGCTACAAGACCTGAGTAACCCGGCCACATGTAGCGATAGCCTGTGAGTGCTTCCCATTCGTCTGTACCGGAAATTGCACGGTAACCCAAACGCTCAAATTCTGCTTGAAGGTTGAAAGAGTCTGCCCAAACGCCCATGTTCAGTCTTTCGCCATCCCAACCAAACTCGGATAAACCGTCGGTTAGTACAACCGGACCCCAAGTTACAAAGCCTAAGAACATGTTATAGCCGAAGATACCCATGTCTGGTCTTGTCATACGAGGGATAAGCTCAAGCATTTCGTCCCATGTCCAGTCGAAGCGTGGCATAGGCTCGTTTAGCAAGTTGAATACGTTTCTGTCCAGGTAAACAAGTTGAGGAAGTACGCCTTCCGGGAAGCGAACCGCACGACCGTCTACCAATACATGATGGTGTAGAGAGTCAAGCAATTGATGATAATCCGGGTCGTTAAACCAGAATTCGGAGAAGTCGTAGAACCAGCCGTTGTTTACAGGTGTTGCAAGACCTAGGAAGCCCCATAGGTCAGGCATGTCGCCTGCTGCTGCAAGGCTCATAAGTGTGTCTGTGTAGTAAGCTGTACCCGGAATAAGGATAACTTCGATGTTGATGTTCGGGTGTCTGTCTGTGAAACGATCAGCAACAAATTGTGCCAATTCTTGATAGTGCCATGTGCTGAATGTGATTGTAATGTCGTCTGTAGTGTTTAGTGGTGGAAGTTGGCGTGTTGGTACAACTTCTCCTCCGCCTGTTGCCCCACCATCAGTAGTGGTAGTTCCACCACCTGTAGGTGGTGCAGGTGGCTCGTTGTTACCACCGCCTGTACCGCTCTCGCCGCTTCCGCCGCCCATACATGCAGCCAGCACAAGTGCCAATGCTAGTACCAGTGCCAAAGTAATGATTTTTTTCATTTTGAAACTCCTTTCTTTATTAGGCAACCTCTCAAAACTCCATTTCGGTATCTTCCTAGTAAATTTTCCGATCTGCTTCGTCGGCGCAAGCTTACAGATTACTCTGTATATGCTGCGTTTGCGCCTTCTCACATCTCAAAAAATTTCCTTCGGAATCTACCAAAAGCGAGTTTTCCTCGGTAGCCTTTGAGACGAACTCTATTCGCCTGTAATACCCGCTTTGTCTACACTTTCTACAAAGTAACGTTGCAGAATGAGGTATAGAATTACAAGGGGCAATATGGAAAGCATGGTACCTGCCATGCGTATTCCCTCATTAAGTGGATCCGGGGCAATACCTGCCGCCGTTACCGACCCTGTGTACGACTGGTTAAACCGGGAAAGTTCAAGCAGAAGTGTTGTAAGCCCGTCTTCCCTTGAGTTTTGGAAGCCAAGGAACAAGTTAACCAAAAAGGTCTCGTTCCAATACCAAACAAAGGAGAATAGAGCCGTTACAATGACCGCAGGCACAGCAAGCGGCAATGATATGCGGAAGAAGCTCGCAATATGCCCTGCACCGTCAATTTCTGCCGCTTCTATAAGCGATTGCGGCACTTGCCTGTGGAAGTTATAGAAAATAAGCACAAATATCGCACTGTTAAAACCCTGCCCCAAAAGCGCAGGCAACATAAACGCCCACAAAGAACCTACTATGCCCAACGTATTAGAGTACAAAACAAATGTAGGAATCATGGTAATTTGCGGCGGGATAACAAATGTAAATATCAATGCCGCAAGCCATAATTTCTTCAGCGGAAAGTCATAACGTGCAAAGGCGTAACCCGCCATAGCAGTAGCAATTATTTGCAAAAGTGTTGGGAAAAGAGCTATCTGCACATTTTTCCACAATGTACTCAAGTAGTCTAATGTCAGAAATGCCAAGTGATAGTTGTTAAGATGCAAACTCCTTGGCACCCAGCGCACAGCCGAGTCTAACAAGTCCGTTGGCGACATTATACTTATGGCAAACATATGCAGTATCGGATATAAAAACACAAAGCCGATACTAATAAGCAGCGTGTACATTACAATATTTAGGAAGAGTCCGTTCTTTTCACGGCTGCCAAAAAGCTTTTTGCGGAACTTATCTTTGCGTCGTTCCCAGCTCATTGCTTGAAATTTTCGCATAAAATCACCAGTTCCTTTTCGCTAATCTTTTTTCAACTTTAGGTAACTTTTCTTTTGGCTCACGCAGCAGCAGCCAGCATACGCCAAGAATTAACAGCACTAGCCCGGAGTATAACCATGCAGCAGCCGACGCATAACCATAACCATGCCCTGCACCATGCATAAATACAGCAATTTGGTTTATAACCGGATTTTGCCCACTGGTTGCAAGCCATACTACTGTATAAATTGCGTTTAGGAAAACCATCGGGCGTATGGCAGGGGCGGTTATCTTCCAAAAACATTCCCAACCACTTGCGCCGTCTATTTTTGCCGCTTCGTATTGTTCGCTGCTTATTTTTTGCAACGCCGCAAGGAATATTAGTATCTGTATGCCGGAATTCCACAAAATCATAATCAATTGCCCAAACAAGCTAACAACCGGCTCCCACACCATTGGCGGAAGGAAGTCAATTGCCCCGGCAATCGCCGCTGTGTTTACAGCCGGTACGGTTGCTGCACCAATGCCTGTAAGTTCGTTCATAACCGGACCGGTTGCAATAATAACCGGCAGGAAGAACAGCCCTCTAAACAAGCCCCTAAAACGAATTTTGCCGTTAAGCAAAATAGCAATGATAAGTGCAAATGAAACGATAACCGGTGTTTGCAGCGCACTTTGGATAGCAAAGGACACTAAGTTTTGAATATATTGTGTATGTCCAAACAAAGCACGATAGTTGTTTAAACCTTCGGGAATAAACATCATGCCACGTGGCGTAATACGAATGTCGTGCAAACTAAAGTTAAATGAATTAACCAGCGTATACAACACCAGTACAAAAAATCCAATTAACCACGGGGCAAGAAAAATATATGCATAGCCCCAGTTGCGTAAAGTGCGACCGGAAACCCGTCTGCGCCTTTTTTTAATTTCGGTTTTATTTTCAGCCATGGCTACCCCCTATTACATAAGACATAGGTGCTACGGTAACTCCGTTTATGTTTGCCTCTGCTTGGCTGTAGTTTAGATAAATCCACAACCCGTTACTCCATTTAACACGCACATGATGTCCGTCTGCATGGTGTTCTACTATGCTTGCATTGCCAATTCTGTCATGTAAAGCGGAAAGCTCTGCATGAAACTCAATAATAAGCGTTTCGTAAAGGTAAAATGCGGATGAATAAATATCGTTGCGATATGTGAGGCGCAAATTCTCTGCATCTTCTGCTGTAATAAGGAACATTGGTCTTGCGCCGGTTTCCACAAGGTTAAGGAAAAATCTGCGCTGGTTGGCTTGGAAGTTTACATGCTCCAAATAAACCGGAATTTTCCCACTGGTTGCAATGGATAAAAACGGTACATTCCTATATGTGAACAAATATCCACTACCCGTAGAAGGCATCACTGTTAACGCGCGGGCGTATCGCCACAGGTATGCAAACGGTGTTGTAAGTGCCGGAGCTTGGAAATATTCGCCATATGCAGCAGCAGCTTGGCGGAAGAGTGCCGCACTATCTGTTCGGTCAAAATATTCGCCACTTTCGCTATACGCAGATAAGAAGCTTGACATACGTATAATATCTGCTACAAAGCCACGTTCACCCAATTCCTGCGCAGTGCGTTGCGAAATTTCCAGCGTGCGTGGCGGCGAAGTTATTCGCATACTACCACCCATAAAATCTGCCGTACGCCCGGTCACACGCCGCATACCATTCAAGGATTCAAATGCGTTTGCATCTACATAAATATCCAACGGATTCACCACAAGTGTAAGTTCGCCGCCCAGTTCGTTTACAGTGTCTTGCAAGCGACTTAACCCTCGTTGCCCACCCAAACTACCCGCAGGATTAAAGCCACGTGTAGGTAACGAAACAATTGAGCCTCGTCTGGTCCAGCCATCAACGCGGGTATAAACTCCGCTTACGCCGCTGTCATTTAAACGGTTTAGGATATCGGACATTTGGTCAAATGTTGTCATGTTTACGTTTAGTCTAAATAATGCCCAATCCCGTTGCTCTACGCCAAGGAAATCTATAGCAATACGAAAGTCATCCATTACTGCGGAATCAAATGCACCGCTGCGCTCCAAGAAATTACGGTACGCAATCGCAAGCCCTGCATAGCTGGCTTGGTCTTCCGTTACAAAAATGTAGCGCATTTTAATGTCTATGCGGTTAGGGCGTGGCGTGCGTGTCATAACAAATCCGCTTTGCATACCGGTCGGTTGCTGGAATACATGCGAATATATAAACCTTGCACTGGCCCAGTCGAAATCGGTACTAACCCCGTTTGGGAACGCCATAATTTGCGCATTTTCATAACCGGATTCGATTACGCCCAAAAATCCGATTTGCCTTTCGGTATGCACCATGCCATACACCGGCATGATAACCATTTCCGGGTCGTTGGTAATAGCAAAATTGCTGAAAAATGATGGAGAAATTTCTACTTCTATCCCCGGATTGCTGCCAAAAACATGTTCTGCAAACGGAGAGTTAAATCTATTCTCGTTGTTTTGCAGCTTGATAATTGCACCCTGCCCGTCCGGGATAAACATGTAGCCCTCGTCCTGCCCTAAGTACGAATGCCCCAGGAATGGGAACATATATATACGCCCGACTGTAATGTTAGGGTCGTTTTCGAAGATGGAAGATTGAGGAATCTCGGCAGTAAATCCATCCTCTTGCAGGGTTACGATAAGCGTGTAGCCTATTTGAATTTCCGGAAAATACACCTGTGCGCTAAAGCCGTCTTCTCGGTAGAAAACAACCAAGTCACGCTCGGTATGGAAAAGCCCTGCACGTGTAAAGTGAATATTCACGCCAACAATAAACTCCAGCGTTACGCCGCTCATGTAAAAATCTTGCCATTGATTATTATCGCCCGGGCGTGGTTCATCCACTGTGGAGCGCATATACTCACCCGTGTTACGGTCTTGAATAATTATGCTAAGGCGTGGCTCGTACAAAAACAATGAAAAATTTTCATTTTCTGCAACTAAGGTATGTCCATGTAAACTGCGCCCGGTATCTGCAAGAAGGCTGACGGCATTACCCGTAGGCGGCACGTATTCCGGAACACTACCTGCCGGTGGGTCTAAATCGCTGCCACGGCGGCAACCTGCCGCAAAAATTATAACACCGAGGATGAGTAGAACTGCTAAATATTTTCTATTGACCCGCAATTCTAAACACCACCTCTCTACCTACAGAAAAGCCAAAGTCTGTAACTTGCATTACCAATACATAAATTATGAAAATCAGCAATGCTGTTATTGCAGTTACAAACAACGTTATAAATATGGTTCTAAGTGCTTTACCAAAACTGTAGTCGTTTAGGTTCTTTATCGCAAGGAATATCAGTATCGCCGTCCAAACATATGCAATTATGTTAAAGAAATCGATAAAGAATGCTTCATTCAGCGTTAGTACATTTGTAAGAATGATAACCAGCGGCTTAAAGATAAACAACGGTGCCATTGCGTAAATTACGCCAACGAAGAGGTTTTTAAAGCTCGCTTCGCCGTCAGTTATGGCACTAACCAAGTAACAGCATATAACCGGTAAGAAGATAACTATAAGTATAAATACAGCATCGCCGATAAGGTCGTACTGCCCCTCCGGCACAGTGCGAAACAAGAAGCCGGAGAAGTATCTTTCAAGCACATACAGCACATAAAATATGAATAGAAGTATAAACGCCGACTTGTAACTGCCCTTATTTTCATAACGTATGCCATAGGCAGCGTCGTATGGGTTTGTTATGTTGCGCAAAGCAAAAGTACATTGCGAAATTAATGTTACACTTTTTATTTTATCCCTTGCCTTGCGTGCCGGGTTTAATATCGGAACAAATTTACGGTCTGTAAATTTTATAAGCTGCCAAGCAATTATCAGCACAAAACCCCAAACAATTATTGTTGCGGTGTAGTCACGCATCCAGTTAGAACGTATTTCCCAAAAAGCATCGGAATAACCTTGGAAGCTGTAACCACGCCTAAATGCCTCACGTGCTTCGTGATGTTCTCTGTTTCTAAAATGTGCTTCACCAAGCCCAACACCTGCAAACGAGAACATGGAGTTCATACGCATAACGTTTTGCCAAGGCACCATACTTTCGGTATATCGTCCCTCGTTAAACAAGGCAAAGGCTGTATGCACTTCATTTACAAATTCAGTCGGGACAAGTACTTGCACAACTTCCAAAAGTTCATCCAGTACAAAAATCGAACTATCGTATACTGCAATGCCGGAAATTGCGCTAAACAATCCTACACGTTGCCGCCCGTCATCGTTACTTGCAAGCAAGAACAGCAGTTCGCCTTCGGATGTATATTCATATATCCAGTTATGTGTTGCAGCAAAAATATTACCGTTTTCTGTTACAGTAACCGCTACAAAGTTAGAGTTATTCCACTCCGGCGGTATGTTCAATATATCGGTACCGGCTACATTTAGCCGCTTTAAACCAATGATGTCACCACGGCTAACAGAGTACACCAGCCCTCGGTTACTTATAGCCAAGTTAGTAACAGAGTTTGGCGCAACGGTAGCAAGACGATACATTTGCTCTTCACTGTAAACCATACGGCGCAGAGCCGTCCACATAGTTACGGTGGTCATGTTTGCACCAAAGTAGCCCAAAAATTCGCCGGTCTCTGTCGCAAGCTGAATGATACCGTTGGTATTACCCTGGCTTGCAATGTACAAGTTACCCCTGCGGTCTACTACAACTTTTATAGGCATAAAAATTGCATCACGACCAAACAATGGATGGTCAGGTCTTGTATAAGTGCGAATAAGCTCGCCTTCTTGGCTAAAAACAAACACCGCTTGCGCCGTCATATCCGCTACATAAATCAAACCTTCATCTGTGCGGAAAACGCCTCGAGGCGACTGTAAATAACCAACACCAATGGTTTGAACCCACTCGCCCTCACGGGTTGCAACAAGAATACGACTGTTGCCCGTATCTGCAATATACATAAGTCCATCCGAACCGATACGGATATCGGTAGGATTGCTCATTGTATAAGGACCAATGTGGGAAATTGTAATATAAGGCTCATATGCCGTTTGCGTGCGCACCCAATCATCGCCCGAACGTGTAAACGTTTGGAACGGCACGGATGCCCCCGTAGACAGCGGCACACCTGCGGCAAACAGAAAAACTAATAAAAATGCCAGTAATTTACGCAACATCCTCACCTCTATTTAAGCCCGGAGTGAGCCATAGTATTCATAACATTACTTTGCAAGATAATGAACAGCAACAGATTTGGTATAAACATTATCAGAGCAGCAGCGGCGGCCATTCCTTGCCCGGCTATTCCACCTGCGGCAGCCAGTGTGTTCATGTAAAATGCAAGCGTTCGCACACTATCGCTAGTGGTAAATAACGCACTGGTTTCTATGTTATTCCAAACCATTTGGAAAGCGAGTATTGCCCCTGTTGCCAGTGCCGGTTTTACCATCGGCAACATAATAGTAAAGTAGATATTTGCCGCACCCGCACCGTCTACGGTTGCTGCTTCTATCAAGGAGTCCGGTACTTGATCCATAAACTGCTTTATAAGGAACACGATAACCGGTGCTGCAACCAGCGGCAAAATATGTGCAAAATAAGTATTTTCTATACCAATGCCGGTAATAGTCATGTAGCGAGGTATCGTTACCGCCGCAGGTACAAACATGAGAGCCAAGTTGTTTATCGTAAACAACGCTGTCTTACCTCTAAATTGCATTTTGCTTAATGCAAACCCTGCCATGGAAGCCGTGATAACCGTACCAAAAACCACTGCAAGCGTTACAACAATAGAGTTGAATACATAGCGGGAAATTGGTATGGTACTGCCCGCCGCCACACGAAACAACGCTTGGAAGTTCTCCAAAGTTGGGCGGTACACCAAAAACTGTGGTGGGAACGCAAACAGCTCATCCAGCGGTTTAAATGCATGGAAAATGATAAATACTATGGGTGCACCCATAAAAATTACCAACGGGATAAGGTATAGGTATAACGGAATTTGATTTTTTGAAAAACCTTTCGGGTTAGTTTTAGTCATCGCTTAGTCCTCCCTAAACACTCTGCGGCTGGTTGCGGAAAATCCGTAGATAATACCAAGCAACACAACCGAAACGGCAGATGCATAACCCATTTCGTAGCGTATAAAACCGTAGTCTTCTATGTGGTTTACCATAAGCTGTGCGGCATAGTGCGGTATGGGGTTAGCCCCCGTTATCGCCACACCTATCGCCCCAGCCTGGAAGGCGGTCACCACGCTCATTACCGCACCAAACAACATTTGCGGCTTCATAGAAGGGATTGTAATGTAGAAAACTTCCTGCAAGCGGGTTCTTACGCCGTCTATGCTCGCTGCTTCGTATAATTCCGGGTTTACGTTAAGCACACCCGCAAGCATCGCCAAGAAACCAACGCCCATGCTACCCCAAAGCGTAACAACAATTACAATAGGCATTATAAATCTTGCGTCTACAAGAAAGTTAATCGGTTCGGTTACAATGCCCCAGTTCATTAGAATATAGTTCAAATGCCCTTGCGGGTTACCAAGGAATACAATACGCCACACAACGGCAATTGCAACGCCGGCTGTCATGGATGGCGAATACATCAATAATGCCATAACGGTACGTGGTATTCTGGACACTTGCGAAAGTGACCATGCAATAAAGAAAGCAAGTGCATAACCACCCGGTCCCACAATAATTGCAAAAATTATTGCGTTAGGCAGTACGTGTTGCAAAAATATCAAGTCTTGCGTAAACAGATTTACATAGTTTAGCAGCCCAACAAATTCCGGACGTTGAATAGCATCAAAGTTTGTAAACGACAGCCCGGCAGCCATTACCACCGGCACAACGATAAATATTGAAAACAACAAAATATATGGGGCTAAAAATACATAAGGCGAATGCTTTTTATACATATTAATCCTCCCATATGACTGAAGGATTTGGCGTTACAAACGGTCTGACTTCTGCACCGTTTCTTGTAAATCCAAATTCTTCTAACTTACGCTCTACCTCACGGTCTATGCGTATGACTGCGATATCCATTGCACGGCGTGGGTTCATGCCATCTACCACTACCGAGTTAAATGCGTTAGAAAGTTCACGCTCTACCATATAAGTGCCGGGCACCCAAGGCACTTCTGTCATCCATTCGGTTTGGTACAGGATAACTTCACGGTGTGCGCTTGGTATGGGCAGTTCTGCAAAGGCCACACGGTTGGCAGAGTTCCAAAGGAATGTTGTGCCGTACAACGCCACAAGACTTGTTGCGTAACTTGCCTGCACACTGTCGCTGCTCCACCACTCCAAGAACTGCCAAGCTTCGTCCTGCATGTTGCTGCTTGAGAAGATTATGCTGGACGTATCACCGCCTGTGGTGTAACGGCTCACTGTGCCATCTTCCTGCACAAGCCCCGGGAATGGTGCTATACCCCAAAGCCCTTCAATTTCCGGTGCGGCATTCATCATTAGGTTGTATGTGCCAACGTCTGCAATGCCTATTGGTAACGTGCCCGTACGGAATTCTTGGTAGAAGCCGGGGAAAGGTACTTCCACAGGCATATTAAATATAGTAAACAGGTCGGTCATCATGGTGAAACCTTCCAAGCTACGTTCACTATCCAAGTAACTGCGACCAATGGTATCTCCGAAGAAGCCGCCACCATTTTGCAATATAAGCGGCATCGTACCTGGGAAAACACGGATACCAATCATACCGGCTGTTGGATAGAAGAAGTTCATGCTACGGCGTTGAAGTTCCGGCAGTATCATTATTACTTCGTCCATGTTATCCGGCACAGGAATGTTTAACTGACTCAAAATATCTCTGCGGTAGAACATTACCCAAAAGTTTATTGTCTCGGGTAGAGCGTACACTCCGCCATCTACGATACTTGGTATAAATAAACCTTCCGGGAAGCGAGTCGCAACTTCTCTAAAGTCGTCAAACTGGCGAAGATCTGCAAGCGCACCACGAATATTTAAATAAGAAGGAAGTACGTAGTGTACCGACAAACCAACGTCCGGCGCATTACCTGCCGCCGCAGCCAGCGCAAAGCGGCTGACATCCGGCATTATAGCGATATCCACTTGTATGCCTGTTTGCGGCGTGAATTCTGCATCCACCATATTTTGCAAAAGCTCTACAAACGGGCGGGGTCTTGCCATCCAAACCTGCAAAGTTTCGGGGTTGGTAACACCTGCTTCAAACTCACGCCTTGTAAAGGAAAGGAAGAAACGGCGAATAGCTTCCCAAAAACGAGTAAAGAATCCGGGTGTTGTAGGAAGTTCCGCTTCGGATTGGAAAATTAAAATGCGGTCTATGCTAACGGAGTTATTATCCATGTCTTGCAACATTTGTGCCAAAAAGCGTGAAACGCTGTACGGCGCACCCGAAAGCTCATTTATACGGCGAGGCAAGTCGCTTGGGCGTTCCGCTAACGAAAGCAGCAAGTTTTCTGCAACGCCAAGCCCTGCAAAAACAGAAGATGTGCGCCCGCCGGAATGCTCTAATGTAATTTCAAATGCTTGACGAGCCATTTCTGCCCAGCCGATTAGCGTACCGCCAACATCCGGCATAAATTCATCTAAGCGGTAATTGCGGTGACGGTCTATAGATACGCCGCCGGTTAGACGAGTTAATTCTGTCCTAAATTCAGTTATTTCAATCAACAAAGTGTGTACAATGTTGTAAACCTCCACTATAGGGTCAGAACGGATTATAAGGCTAAGTGTATGTGTGCCTTGGGTTAGCCAAAACGTTTGGTCGTTGCCGTCCGGTGTCGGTATTGTCATTGTAGTAAACGAGTTAGAATGCGGAACAGGAATAGAACGTGCTGCTTGTGTAGGCACTTCTCCATTTATAAGAATGTCTAAAAACACCGGAAAGTCAGATTTTGCAGTTTGACGGTACATAAATCCAATATGGTACCAGCCGTCTACAGGCACGTCAATTACCCAATCGACTCTGTCGCCGGGCGATGAAAATGCCCCGCCATCCAAAATGTTAAGCAAGCGACGAGATGCATCGTATGGATAAAGTACAGGATTATATTCCCCTGCCCCACGCAATGATGGTGAGTTGGCAGAAATAAAATCTTGTCCGCCTATTACTATAATGTTTGTGCCGGAAGCATTGCCCGGGGAATATGGCGGGATTTGTGTCGGCTCACGTAAAACTACATCGTGTATGTTTAAGTAGCCATCATTCGAACTAAAGTTCAGCGTGTATGTATTGGCTGTAAATTCGAAAGTGAGCGGCATGGATATCATATGCGTAGAGTCATCCACCGGCTTGGATAAAATACCCCTGTAAGCCGTAGGCATAGAGGGAATCTGATTGCCGTAGCGGTCTTGGTTGGGTTCATTACGCAGCCAAAGCGATTCGAAATTTAAGCGATTAAGCTCTACCCTTGGTACAACGCCATTAATGCGCAATGTAACTTCTGTTGCACGCATTTGCGTTGGGTGTGTGCTGTAATACACCCAAATTTCGTATGTGCCGGGGACAGGAACGGTAATAGAAATGTCCACATCTTCACCCGTGTTTATATTTTGTGCAAACACCGGCGTGAATAAAATTGCGACGAATATTACTGTCAACACAACCAATTTCTTCATTATTATTCCTCCCGACCTAGTATTACTATTTCTGATAACCTCGCCCTTTGGTTATTACGCCCGGGGTGAAGTGTTATTGTTACATAATTTGTTCTAACCGGCTCAAACGCAGCTATTGCCGCCGAACCCGGCAGTCCTTCCGGTTCAATTCTGTCGGCTAAACCTGCACCGCCAACGGAATCGATGCTAATCGAAAGCGGTAATGCACCCATACCAACACCCGGGAAAGCCATGACAGCAGTTACATAAACCGGATTTTCCCAAGTCAGCGTAATGGTTTGTGCGCCGGTATCGCTCGCCACCCAGTCATGTTGCGGAAAGCGTGGATTAAACCCTTTTGCGCCATCGGTTAAAAGGAATGCTGTATCTTGTGCAGACGAAACAGTTACCACTGCCTCCGGTGCTATATTTCTGTAGCCACCTTCTGTAGAAGGTAATGGCATTTGCCCTGCGGAGGGTCCGTTGATAAAAAGCGTACCGTCTTCCCTAAAGCCCATACGGTCTATCTGCACTTGGCGGTTACCTGTCGGATTAGCCGGGAATGTGTGCGTGTGATACACCGCAAACATTTCTCGTCCGTCCCTAGACCATACCACGCTGTGATGCCCCGGACCGGAAACATGATCCCAGCCACGAGGAGCTTGCAAAATAGGATTGTTTTCATATTTTACAAACGGTCCTGTCGGGCTGTCGGAAACGGCATATCCCACAGAATAATCACGGCTGGCAAAATAATTTGCAGAATACATTAGGTAGTATAAACCATCGTGTTTTATAACCCATGGACCTTCGTTCCAACGCCAACTGCCTTGTGCTTCCCATTGTTGCGTGGGGCGAGTAAGGAAAATAGGTTCGCCAACGATACTTAACAAATCTTCGGACAGTTGAACCACATATATATGGCTTTCGTTAACGCCGTTTACAACATTTTCAGAACAGTCACGAGCAAAGTACAGCCAGTTTGTGCCGCAGTCATCTGTAAAAAGATGACCATCAATAGCAGCCCAGCCAAAGTCGAATAAAGGTTCGCCAAAAAGATCCACAAACGGACCGGATGGCCTCTCACTTACAGCTACGCCAATGCGCAGACTGTTGCTTCTACGCTCACGAGCAGAAAAAAACATGTAATACCGCCCATTACGGAAGAAAACTTCAGGTGCCCAAAAGTCACCAAAACCCCAGTGGTCGGGTTGCGGCGGGTTGAATACCACACCTAAACGAGTCCAGTCAACCATATTTTCCGAACGCCAGCCGGTAAAACCCATGCCACCGCTGGTTGCATACATGTAGAAGTAACCATCGTCAGACAAAAGCACGAATGGGTCGCCAATTTGGCTAACACCTAAAGGGTTGGTATAGAACAAATGTGTCACATCCTCTAAAAGAACAAGTTCCGTTTCAAAAGCAGGTATTTCAATTTCCTCAGAACATCTATTACAAGCAACCAGTAAAATCAATATTCCAAAAAGCGGAAGGAGAAGTCCTGTCCGCTTTCTTGTTATTCTTTTCATCATCTTGGATGTTGATTAAGTTCACGCAGTTTAGCCATATCACATTTTGGCTTGCGATCATATGTCAACAGTCCGTTTATTTCTTGCTCTACGTCGGTTAGCTGTGTATAGCAGAAGCCATGCAACTTTTCAGAAGCAAAAACAGCTTGCATGATGCGTGCATAGTCTTCCAATAATTGGTCTGCACTTTGTACCATAGTATAACCCCAGCCTTGGCTGTCGTCTGCTTTAAAGGCTACGCCGCCATATTCTGTAAGCAAAATAGGCTCACCTTGATAGGAGTAGTCCCCTGCATAAATATTACGTGCCGCAGGCATAGCAGAAAGCAAGTTTTCTTCTGTCGAAAGGTCTTTTTTGTATCTAGCATATTTGTTAACTTCGTCTTTATGCCCATGATTGTAGTTGTGAATTGCCAAAATATCTGTTTTAACAAGCTCCCAACCATCGTTAGAAACCACAAGGCGTGTGGGATCCAGCGATTTGATTAGATAATACAAACCCATGGCATGGTTTTGCTGCTGCACGTTTAACCCGATATCAGGCACGCCCCAGCTTTCATTTATAGGCACCCAAGTTACGATACATGGGTGATTGTAATCACGCTCAATTATTTCTATCCACTCTTTTGTTAGGCGAGCCACTGCATCTTCGCTAAAGCATGGTGCAGCAGCGCATTCGCCCCAAACAAGGAAGCCCAGCTTATCTGCCCAGTACAAAAAGCGAGGGTCTTCTACCTTTTGGTGTTTGCGGCAACCATTAAAGCCCATTTCTTTGGCTAGTTCTATGTCTTTTTTCAACGCTTCGTCTGACGGAGCAGTCAACAAACCTTCCGGCCAATAGCCTTGGTCAAGCACAAGCTTTTGGTAATACGGGCGATTATTAAGGAACACTCTGCCGTTTTCTGTATGGATTTTGCGCATACCAAAGTAAGACTTCACTTCATCTAATGTAGCTGATGCAGTGGAAAGCGTAAATTCCACATCAAACAAATTTGGATTTTCCGGTGTCCACGCCCAGCCCCAGTTGTGGAAATTGGAGCGGAATATCTTCTTATTAAATAGGTCAAACTCTAAACGAGTGTAAGGCTCTTTAACAGAAATATTACTGTTTATAACCTCTTCGTCACGAGTGGTTATTTTCACGCCCAAAGTAACACCGCCGGCAAGACAACCGGCTATACTTGCTTCCATTACTACGGTACCACGGTCTACATCGGGAGTTATTCTTACATTTTTTATGTAAGTTTTTTCTACTGCCTCTATCCAAACAGTTTGCCAAATGCCGGTGGTTGGCGTATACCAAATGCCCATAGACTCCGGCAACCAAATTTGTTTACCACGTGGAATTGTCTCATCTTTCAGTGGGTCATACACCCATAGAGTTATTGTTTGCTCTGCTTGAGCAGAGTCTATTGCATCGGTGATATTAAAAGAAAACGCAGTGTGCCCACCTTCATGAACACCCACCATTTTATCGTTAACATAAACACGGCATTGATAATCTACTGCGCCAAAATGCAAGATAATTTGCTTACCCGCCATTTCAGCAGGTATAACAAACTTGCGAGCGTACCACACCCAATCAGAAGGGGTTTTGTCTTCTACTTGACTATATTTTGTTTGGTATGCAAACGGAACTTGAATCTTTTGGTTAAAGTTAGGGTTACCTTCATTTTTTGGATCAAGGGCGAAATCCCATTCGCCATTTAAATTAAGCCATAAATCTCTTACGAACTGCGGGCGAGGATATTCGGGTCTTGGTTGGTTTTGCATAGTAACCACTCCTTCAAAATATGTAACATAACTGACATATGTATATTTTACTCAAGGAAGTGGCAGTGTCAACAGGTTTTAATGTGCAATCTTACAGTGATTGTTCTCAATTTTGTGCATAATCTGTACGGCATTATTCATTTTCCACAAAAAAAGCCGTTGAAATTGATTTTTTGTTTATCCTGTGTACTTTCATCGATGCAATCCTTTACCCCTTTCTATAATTTTTCTATTGACAAAGGAATTAAATAGGCTAAAATAGCACAAAAAATCAATCAACGTTTAAGCAGGAGGTACAAATATGTACACTATGGACATTTTAGGTGTTGCCCATCAAAAACGGCAAGACATTAACTTCCACATGGTTAGAGAAAATGGGCAGACAGGTATACTTTTTTTACAATTTCTCTCCCCTGCAATTGTAACAATTGACAATAAAGATATTAGAGTGGACGAAAACGCATGTATCATTTATCCTCCGGGAACACGGCACGATTACAGAGCTTGTGACGATACGTACAAAAATGACTATATTACGGTAGAAGTTAACGATGCGGATTTTTTAACCCGCTTTGGGTTGCCCGAAAACGAAATTTTCTACATTAAAAACGGAGACGAAATTACTCATATTTTAGAATGGATAGCATGGGCTGTAGCAGATAAAACCGAACCCCATGGGCAAGACATTGTAGATGCTGTTGCCAACCTGTTTTCCTCTTTAGCACGATTGCGCATTGGAGAAAGCTCAAGCTTTACAAGGCTAATGGCAACAAAACAGCGGTTTGTAGCATTGCGGGATCAAATGCGGAAAGATCCTACCGGCTGGGATGTAGAAAAAATGGCAAAACAAGTATGGCTTACCCGCAGTCGCTTTTCCGTTTTGTATAACCAGTTTTTCAATATCTCCCCTAATGCAGATTTGATTAAAATAAAAATCGAACATGCAAAAAGACTGCTAATAACTACCAACGAGCCAATTTCTGTTGTAGCAAAAATGTGTGGACATTCCAGCGTAGAGCATTTTATAAGAGTTTTCTCTAAAACTGTGGGCAAAACACCGCTACAATATAGGAAGGAACAGTAAAAACAGATTCTAAGACATTTTCTTTGACTATGTCTTAGGACTACACTATACTTTAGGTAGAATTACAATAGAGAGAAGGACTACCCATGTACCAGAAAGTACCAACCGGCTTAAACTTCGCCGAACGTGAACATGATATTTTAAATTTTTGGCGTGAAAATAAAATTTTTGAAAAAAGTATTGACCTGCGGGAAAATGCACCTGCATTTACATTCCACGATGGACCACCTACGGCTAATGGTAAGCCTCACATAGGGCATGTTATTACCCGTTCTGTAAAAGACTTGTTTCCACGATATAAAACCATGAAAGGCTATCAAGTGCTGCGTAAAGCAGGTTGGGATACCCATGGTCTTCCTGTTGAATTGGAAGTTGAAAAGCTGTTGGGTATTAGCGGAAAGCCCGAAATAGAAAAGTACGGCGTAGAGCCATTTATACAGCAGTGTAAAGAAAGCGTATGGAAATACGAAGGGCTATGGCGTGAAATGAGCGAGCGTGTAGGCTTTTGGGCAGACATGGATAAGCCATACGTAACCTACCACAATAACTATATAGAGTCTGTATGGTGGGCATTATCAGAAATTTTTAAGCAAAATCTTATATATAAAAGCTACCGTGTAGTGCCTTATTGCCCACGCTGCGGCACGCCGCTTTCCAGCCACGAGGTAGCACAAGGTTATAAAGATGTAACCGAAGATTCTGCCTATGTAGCATTTAAAGTTGCAGGCACAACAAATGAGTACCTGCTTGCATGGACAACCACCCCTTGGACATTACCATCCAACGTAGGGCTTTGTGTTAACGCCGCAGAAGAATATGTGCGTGTAGCGCAAGGTGACAAGGTTTATATCATGGCGAAAGCCTTGGTTGGCGACGTTTTGGGCGAAGAATACGAAATTTTGCAAAGCTGCAAAGGTGAAACGCTTGAAGGCTTAAAATACGAGCCATTATTTGACTTTGCCAAGCCCGAAGATGCAGGAAACTACTGCACTGTTGTGTGCGATAGTTATGTAACGCTTACAAGCGGTACCGGTATTGTGCATATCGCCCCTGCGTTTGGTGAGGATGATGCCCGTATTTCCAAGGCATACGACTTGCCGCTGTTGCAGCTTGTGGATGCGCAGGGTTGTTTTGTGGATGAAGTAAGCTTGTGGAAAGGCATGTTTGTAAAAGATGCCGACCCACTGATAATAAAAGAATTAAAAATACGAGGACAGTTGTACAAAAAACAAAAATACACGCATAGCTATCCATTCTGCTGGCGTTGCAAAACACCCCTACTCTATTACGCTCGTGATGCATGGTTTATAAGGGTAAGTTCATTACGTGACAAGTTAATGGTAAGCAATGCAGAAGTGAATTGGCTGCCCGAACACATGAAGGAAGGACGCTTCGGCAACTTCTTGGAAAATGTTATCGATTGGAGTATAAGCAGGGAACGCTACTGGGGCACACCACTACCCATTTGGATATGCCAAGACGAAAACTGTGGAAACCTACACTGTGTAGGTAGCATAGCCGAGTTGAAAGAGCTGGGCGATAATGTGCCGGACGATATAGAATTGCACAAACCTTATATTGATGCTGTAACGCTTAAATGCCCGAAATGCGGCAGTAAAATGCACCGCACGCCTGAGGTTATCGACTGCTGGTTCGACTCCGGGTCTATGCCTTTTGCGCAATGGCACTATCCGTTTGAAAATAAAGATATGTTCGACAAGCACTTCCAAGCGGATTTTATTGCGGAAGGTACCGACCAAACACGTGGCTGGTTCTATTCGCTTATCTCCATTTCCACTATGTTATTTGGCAAGTCGCCATACAAAAATGTAATGGTAACGGGGCTTGGGCTGGACGAACATGGGCAAAAAATGGGCAAATCGCTGGGCAATGCGGTAAGCCCAATGGACGCATTAACAAAGCACGGGGCAGACGCTGTACGCTGGTTTATGTATGTAAACTCTGCGCCATGGCTTAATTTCCGCTACTCTGACGACACAGTAACCGAAGGCGCACGTCGCTTTATGGGAACGCTATGGAACACGTATGCATTCTACGTGCTGTATGCAGAAATTGACCAGTTTAACCCATACCAATATGAAGCAAAAGACCTTTCTGTAATGGACAAGTGGCTTTTGTCCCGTTTGAATACACTTATAAAAAAAATAGATGCTTCGCTGGAGCGTTTTGAAGTGACAGAACCTGCACGGGCATTAGACCAATTTGTAGACGAGTTATCCAACTGGTTCTTACGCCGCAGCCGTGAACGTTACTGGGTTTCCGGTATGCCGCAAGACAAAATTAATGCGTACAAAACGCTACATCATGCGCTGGTAACCGTAGCAAAACTTGCCGCGCCTTTTGTGCCGTTTGTTACAGAGCAGTTGTATCAAAATTTGGTGGTAAACTTCGATGCTGCTGCGCCTGCAAGTATACATTTGTGCAACTTCCCTATTGCCGATGAATCGCTGATAAACCCCGAATTGGAAGCAGAAATGGCAAACACCATAGAAATCGTTACCCAAGGGCGTGCCGCACGTAATGCGGGCAATGCTAAAACCCGTCAGCCGCTTTCTGAAATGATGGTAGCATTAGCGAACACAGATAAAACGCCTAACGAATCGCTCGTTGAGGTTATCCGTGAAGAGCTTAATGTAAAAGCTGTGCGTTTTGTTTCCGATGCCTCCGAATATGTGGGTTACAGCTTTAAACCACAGTTGCGTACGCTTGGTCCACGCTATGGCAAAATTGTGCCTAAAATAGCGGCAGAGCTTAATGTTGATCCCGAAAAGACTATGACAGATTTGCGCAACGGTTTATACAAAACAGAAATTGATGGTGTATCCGTAGAGCTTACCATGGATGATGTTTTGGTAGAAACCATTCAAAAAGAAGGCTTTGCAACCGCAAGTGACAAGGGTGTTGCCGTTGTGTTAAACACTGTACTAACGCCCGAATTAATTGAAGAAGGTAACATGCGTGAGCTGGTAAGCAAGTGGCAAAATATGCGCCGTGAAGCCGGATTTGACGTTACCGACCGCATAAACGCAGGCTACAGTAATAACAACGTAATGTCTGCCGTTATTACAAACAACCATGCAGAAATTTCCGCAGAACTTCTTGCAGATTCGCTAAATGAAACTACGCCGCCGGAAGGTGCATTCACCAAAGAATGGAATATTAACGGCGAGAATGTGGAATTGTGGGTTAAACGCAGTTGAGACGTTTGCCAAGGTTACAATTTTCTAAACTAGGTGACGGATTACAATCCTTTGTAGCAGACCTAAGACAAATGCGTGGCACAAATGTGTGGACGTTTATTATGTATGGGCTTCTGTTCGACCTTGTTAATAACCTGTGGCGGCCATTTTCCATAAAATTTTTGGAACGTTTGGGCGGCACAGAATTTGAAATTGCAATGTTAAGTGCCTTACCCGGGCTTGTGGCAGCGATTGTACTGCTGCCGGGAGCTATATTATTCAGACGATTTACCAACCAAAAGCGTGCCACGGCTATGTTTATTTTAATTAGCCGTGCCATGCTTTTATTTCTTGCTTTTGTGCCTGCACTGCCGGCAAACTTGCGCCCAATGCTGTTTGTCGTGTTGGTTGCGATAATGAACTGCCCCGATGCACTAAGCCAAACATCGCTGCAAAACTTCCTTGGCTCGGTTTTTGGAGGGCAAACAAGAGGGCAAGCCATTGCTATACGTACAAAAGTTGGACAAGCATTGATACCGGTTGTTACAATTTCTGCCGGGCTTGCTATCACGTTTATCCCCAACACAGACGAGCAGCGCATGTTACTGTATCAGATATTTTTTGTAGGTGCATTCTTGCTGGGGATTGCAGAAGTTTTTGTGTTTAACAAGCTGCAAGTACCCGACTACAGACAGCATATTGCAGGAGAATTAAAAAAAAGCAACCAACTGGATGCTATTAAGGCTATTTTTAAAGATAAGCACTTCCGTAAATTTTTTATCCCTACCATTTGCTTTGCGCTTACTTGGCATGCCGCTTGGCCGCTTATTAGTATTTTCCAAGTGATGCATTTGGGTGCGACAGAAATGTGGCTTTCTATTTTTGCATTGGTAGGTGGGGTTACGGCTATATTATCAGGTTCTTTTTGGCAAAAGCTTTTGCGCAAGCGTGGCAATACCATGGTGTTTGTGGTTGCTGCGGCGTTGCTTGCGGGAAATTTATTTATATTCCCGCTTATCCCAACCGTGCAGATTATGGCTATTGCAGGCGTGTTTACGGGATTTTCTACCGTGGGGATAAACACGGCATTGCTGAATGGTGTGCTTGAAGCCACGCCGGATGAGAACAGAATGACATACCTTGCGCTGTTTAATACTGCCATGAATGTAAGTTTGTTTGTTGCACCATTTTTTGCGCATTTCTTGCTGTCGTGGGTGGGAATTATGTGGGCAATGGTGATAATTGGGGGGTTGAGGGTGCTTGGGACAGGGTTTGTGTGGTGGAAGATGCGAGAGAAGCCTCAAAACACGTAACCAGTTACCTTGTTCTTTTGGTAAAAAGCGTTCAACCCCGCTGTTTACAAGGCAAACCCTTCTCCAAAAAGCTCAATCACGTCCCTATGCGAGAAAGTAAACACGCCTGTCTCTCTATCAGACAAGACACGACAAGTATCCGAATTATAAAATTTCTCAATCGCCTCTTCATACGTCCAATTATTCTTTTTAGCTATACCGTCAATTACCATCCGCACAAGAGCTGTATCATCACGCATATCTAACCCTCCAATATATAACTCTCAAGAAATTTCAATGCTCTAATCCCTTTTTGTGTGGCAATGCAATACTGGTTATTTGGCTGCGAATATTGTAATTGCTCAATAAAAAACGCCTTACCACTTTGGCTTATTCGCTCCTGTTCCAGCAAGCGAATATAGTTATTCACCACAAAAGCAACATCGTCATCCGCAATATTGCCAAAAATTGCATCGTAACCGTGCTGTACCTCGGTACTAGCACGGTTTTTTATTACAAAATCCAGCCATTCTTCGGTGTAGCCATTAAATACGAGTATATCCAAATCACTATCATCAAACTCGTATACACTAACAACCGGCGACTTGCTCATCATCCGTCCTTTACGCCTTGCCCATTTTTCTGCCTGCTCCTGCATAGTGGTTACATAGTAACCTTTTCCAAAATCCAAATTAAAACGCCCAAGAGATATATCAGGCTGCACAATTTCCACATAAGAGCCGTGGTACACTATCATGCCGTTAACACTCCCTTTTCTGCAAACCATTCTGCAATCTCATTCAAAAGATATTCACGTCCCAAAGTATGCGTTGCATCGTAACTTTCTACATAAATGCTCCAAAGCTCACTGTCTTTTAAAGAGTTATATGCCCTGGTTTTATCTCCGTCAAAAAATTCCACCGCCGTAATTTCTACAATCCATACCATAAACTCCATCATATCGTGGTTTATTTTTTGCATGATACTCATCCTTTCTGCCAACTAATTCGATTATATCAGCATTTATGGTATAGTAAACAAAAACCACCTTTTTGGAGGAATACTCATGCCCTACGACTGCCTTATCATAGACGACGAGCCGGAAATAGCATCCGGCGCATGTGAATATTTTAACTTATTTGAAGTGCGTTCCCACTATGTCCTCACCGCAGGGGACGCACTTTCATTTCTACAGGACAACACCGTCCGCCTTATTTTGCTGGACGTAAACCTGGGCAACGATTCCGGCTTTACCCTATGCAAAACCCTGCGGGAAACGTTGGACATTCCCATTTTATTTGTCAGCGCACGCACAAGTAACGAAGACATGCTGCTGGGGCTTAACATAGGTGGCGACGATTATATTACCAAGCCCTACTCCCTATCCGTTCTGCTGGCAAAGGTTAAAGCAATATTAAAACGTCATGGCAACACAAAAGCACCAACCCGCTTACAAATAGACACCGCAACAGCCCGCATTCACCTGGACGGCACAGCACTGGAACTCAAAAATATGGAGTATAAGCTGCTCAAATATCTGCTGGACAACCCCGGGCGGGTAATAGACAAAGACGAGCTGTTTAACCAAGTGTGGGGCGATACATTTGTAAGTGACGGTACATTAAACGTGCATATCCGCCGCCTACGGGAGAAAATTGAAGCAGACCCTAATTCGCCGGTGCTTATAAAAACCGTTTGGGGCGTTGGGTATGTTTATGAAGAGGGCAACAACGTATGAAATTGCTAGTTTTAACTTGCATCGTCATTCTTGTTATTGGTATAGGGCTATCGTTGCGAGGCGTAGATACCTCGCACGAGCTTGATATGCTGGAAGTTAACCGGGTTGTGCAATATATAGAAACAAACTACCCGGCGGCTTTGCCCGACCACTTTAACGCAATATTTATTGAGGCAGGCGATTCTTTACACACATTTATCCAAAACCAAGACATCATTGTACCCATATTGATAGACGGGCAAATGGCAGGGTCAGTTGTTTTTTCTAACGAAATTTCTGAAGCAACAAACAGAATGCAAACACAGCTTTCTGTTATTTTTTATGCCCAAGCGGCTCTGCTTGCCATTATGGTAGGCTTATTTGCTTTGTATCAATATGCAACGCTTTTGCGCCCCTTTCGCAAATTAGAGCATTTTGCGGCACGGGTGGCGGCGGGAGACTTAGCTTCCCCGTTGGAAATGGATAGGAAAAACCGTTTTGGTGCATTCTCCGAAAGTTTTGACCTTATGCGGGAGCAACTTGCCACAGCCAAGGAAAATGAACGGCTTGCCGATAAAGCTAAAAAAGAGCTGGTAGCGTCTTTAAGTCACGACATAAAAACGCCCGCAGCATCTATAAAGATAATTGCGGAGCTATATCAAGCAAAATATGGCGAAACAAAAGAAATGGCTTCGATTATAAACAAAGTCGACCATATCGACATGTTAATTTCCAACATGTTTTCTGCAACGTTGGAAGAGCTCACACAACTTAAAGTTTCACCTACAGAGGTATCTACTGTAGAACTGGAGCAAGAAATACGCACAGCCGATTTTAAAAACAAAATACGCCCGTTTACCCTGCCGGAATGCGTACTTACGGTAGACCGCCTGCGTTTTAGGCAGGTAATTGACAATGTGATAGGCAATTCCTATAAATATGCAAACACAGAAATGGAAGTATACGGGGATTTTGAAGGCGACACCTTTGTATTAGCCATTCGGGATTTTGGCGCAGGCGTTTTGGAAGATGAAATTAGCCTGCTATGCGAAAAATTTTACCGTGCAAAAAATGCCGCTAATGAAAGCGGCACAGGTTTAGGACTTTATTTATCACAATATTTCGTTTCGGAAATGGGTGGAACGCTAACGGTTGAAAATAATGGCGGGCTGTGTGTAGTTATGCGATTTCCTATTTAACCACTTCATAAAAATGGCTTCTGCAACTATTCAAATTAATGAACGAATAAAATTTTTCAGCCAAATCTTTTGGTCCGCCTGCTTTAGCAAAGTTTTTTGCGTCCTCCATTGTTTCCCACGTAGACATGTCTGCCCATGTTTCGCCGTCAACAACCAGCTGGCACGAAACAAATCCTTTTTCCTTAGAAATAGCTTCTGTCAACTTTTCAATCGCAAGTAAAAAGTCCGGAACAGACGCTCCCTTTTTCAATTTATATGCGTTGTAAAAAATTGCTTTGGACATAATAATCACCTTTCCATTGTTGTATTTAGCTCCATTTTAATCCACTTTTTAATCAATTCACGTTCTCCCGGATCATCCAATTTGAAAATATATCCCCCAAAAGCACATCGCTCCAAATTTTCGCCATTATATGTGAATTTAAAAGGTCCACCGTGTCTGCAACTTATAAAGTTGGGGTTACCTTCAGCACACTTTCCACATTTGTCGCTTCTAATGACATCCAGCATATTTGGGGGCAACTCGGGCAAGATAGTTTGCTTGTTATTAAAATGGTTACCCCGAATTTCCACTAGGCTACCTGTTATCCCCATAGCAATTCTGCATACGGTCTTTTTGCCCTTTGGCGAGACATAACTAAAAGAGCCGTCGCCATTGGTATTGCTTAAATAAAAACAAGAGATTTTGCAACCATTGTCCATCAACAATTTTTCTATACCAACAATCCAATCCCTTATTTCCGACTGTTGTGAATTGGCGAATTCCCCAGCACTTGCAGTATGCGCTTTGGGCGTTGCATTTGCAAGCGGATAAAAATCGCCACGCATAAATGTTGTCATGAATTTTTGATAACCGGCTTTTATATTATTTTTTGCCTCTGCCAAAAGTTTTAGCCCAATAATTACAAAGTCGTCATTTTCGTATGTTACATAAAAAGTTCCAACCTTTGAAAAGTCAATGCTTTCGGAAAGGTTAAGATCTTCGAAATAAAACCCAATATCGGATAAG
>Ga0131853_10003904_pt1 | contig 26768 bp, 18 predicted proteins | sample TergutLab28metaG_FD_92764 | JGI IMG/M metagenome (GOLD analysis project Ga0131853, IMG submission 92764) | Labiotermes labralis P1 segment gut microbial communities from Petit-Saut dam, French Guiana - Lab288 P1 (version 2) (version 2) | ecosystem: Host-associated > Arthropoda: Insects >... | reverse complement strand
TCGAGCGGTTCGCCCCCGGTTTCAAGGACCTCATAGAAACGCGGAGAGCCCATGGCCCGGCCGCGCTGGAACGGCACAATCCGAACCTGGTCGGCGGCGATATCGGCGGCGGATCGGCCCGCCTCGCCCAGTTCGCCGCCCGTCCGGTACTGAGCCCGAATCCGTGGAAGACTCCTTTGAAAGGGGTCTACCTGTGTTCCGCGTCCACCCCGCCGGGGGCAGGCGTACACGGCATGGGCGGATTCCACGCGGCCCGCCGTGCGCTACGGAGGAGCCGGTAGGAAGCGGGCGCGGCGGCGAAGGTACGTTCGGCATAAAAGATCTTGTTTCAGGAGGCAAACCGGTGAAGCTGACAATCGACACCAGCAAGTGCCAGGGCCACGGTCGCTGCTACGACCTCGCGCCCGACCTCTTCTCCGATGACGAGGAGGGATACGGCGTGGTGCGCGGTGACGGCGAGGTTCCCGCGGGCAAGGAGGAGGAGGCCCGCCGGGCGATCGCCAACTGTCCTGAGGGAGCGATTGATGCCGGCTGACGACCGGTTCTCCGGGGAGACGACCAAGATCAGGGACCGCGTTTCGCGGAGCACCCGGTCGAAGGTCATCGAGGGTCCGGTCACCGACTGGGCCACCGATTTCTCGCACGTCGACCCGGCCTGGGCGGCCGACCCCTACCCGATTCAGGACGATCTGCGGCAGCGCTGCCCGGTAGCGCACACGGAGCGGTTCGGCGGCATGTGGATCCCGACCCGCTACGAAGACGTCGCGGACGTCGCCCGGGACACCGGCCGTTTCTCCTCGCGGGGGATCATCGCGGCCAACCTCCGGCCTCCCCGTGATGTCGCTCCCGTCGGCGATGTCCCCCCGATCTCGTCCGACCCGCCGTTCCACGGCCCGGCGCGGAAGCTTCTGCTGCCCGCGTTCACCCGGACCGCGATCGGCCGGTACGAGGAGTCGACCCGGGAGTTCTGCCACGGGCTGATCGACGAGTTCTCCGCCCGGGAGACCGTCGACGCGGCCGTCGAGTATGCCCAGCACATCCCGGTCCGGGTGATCGCGGACATGCTCGGGTTCCCGCCCGAGGACGGGCCGCAGTTCCGGGTCTTCGTCGAGGAGGCGCTGGAGGCGGTCAACCAGGAGCCCGAAGAGCGCGCCCAGCACCGGGACGAGCTGTTCGACTACCTGTACGCGCAGGTCCGCGAGCACATCGATCATCCGCGCGACGACCTCACGACGTTCCTGATCAACGCCGAGCTTGGCGGGAACAAGCTGACGCCGGAGCACGTCGTCGGCACGATGGCGCTGCTGCTGATCGCGGGCATCGACACGACCTGGAGCGCGATCGGCGCCTCGCTGTGGCACCTGGCGACCAACCCGGCCGACCGTGAGCGCCTGGTCGCGGACCCGTCGCTGGTGATCCCGGCCACCGAGGAGTTCCTCCGCGCGTACGCCCCGGTCACGATGGCCCGGCTGGTGGCCGACGACACGCACTGGCGGGGCGTCGACATGAAGGCCGACGACTGGATCCTGCTGTCGTTCCCGGCGGCCAACCGGGACCCGGCGCAGTTCGACCGGGCGGGCGAGGTCCTGATCGACCGCGAGGTGAACCGGCACGCCGCGTTCGGCCTGGGCATCCACCGTTGCCTTGGCTCGCACCTGGCGCGCATGGAGCTGAGGGTCGCGGTGGCGACGTGGCTGGAGCGGATTCCCGAGTTCTCGCTCAGCGACCCGTCGTCGGTGACCTGGTCGGCGGGCCAGATTCGCGGTCCGCGCATGCTGCCGCTGCGCATCGCGTGATCGTCGGCGGGGATGCCGCATCCGGCTGCGGCGTCCCCGCCGATTTCCTTCGCGGCCGCGTTCCCGGCCCCGCACGAGGGGGCTCAGCCCCGCACGAGGGAGTCACCCCGAGTCAGCCCTGCACGAGGGAGAGGGTCATCTCCTCGACCGCCAGCAGCGGCGCCACATTGAACGTAAGCCGGTCCCGGCATCGCATGATCGCCTGGATGCGCCGCAGCGTCGATTCCGGGCGCGACGCCGCCGCCAGCCGCCGCAGGTCATCCAGGTGGTCGGCGTTGAAAATCTCGGCGGAGGCGCCGAACTGCAGCATCAGCACGTCCCGGTAGAACGCCACCAGGTCCAGCAGCGCGCCGTCCAGGGCGTCGCGCTTGACCCGCGTAGCCCGGGACTTCTGCCGGTCCTCCAGGTCTTTCATCGCCCCGGCCATGCCGCGCATCGCCTTGGCGACGCCCTTCCCGGAAGAGCCCTCGCCGTAGGCCTGCCGCAGCTTCTCCTTCTCCGGCTCGTCCAGTTCCTCGGTCACCGACTTGGCTTCGTCTTCGGCCGTCTTCACGAGCGCCGCGGCGGCGGCCAGCGCGGGCCCGACCGAGGTCGCCTGGACCGGGACTCTCAGGACAGCCGAACGGCGGGACGAGACCGAGGCGTCCGTGGCCAGGCGCCGGGCCCGGCCCACGTGCCCCTGCGCCGCGCGGGCGGCGTCCAGGGCGGTCTCGTACGGGATGCCGTCGCGCTCGTTCAGTACCCGGGCCACGTCTTCCGACGGCGGCACTCGCAGGGTCATCACCCGGCAGCGGGACCGGATCGTGGTCACCATGTCCTCGGCGCTGGGCGAGCACAGCAGCCACACGGTCCGCGGGACGGGTTCCTCGATCGCCTTCAGCAGCGCGTTGGCGGCGGCTTCGGTGCACCGGTCGGCGTCCTCGAACAGTACGACCAGCCAGCGCCCGCCGGACGGTGACCCGGCCGCGCGCAGCACCAGGTCCCGGGTCTGCTTCACCCCGTAGGACAGCCCGTCGGGACGGACCAGGAGCAGGTCGGCGTGGGTCCCGGCGTCGACCTGCCGGCAGGACGGGCACTCGCCGCAGCCGCCCTGAGGGCACAGCAGGGCCCCCGCGAACGCCCGCGCCGCCGTCGACCGCCCGGACCCGGGAGGCCCGGTGAACAGCCACGCGTGCGTCATGTTCCCGCCCAGTGCCCCGGTCAGCTGGGTGATGACCCGGTCCTGCCCGGCGAGGTCCGCGAACACCGGGGGCGTCCCGGCCACGGTGCTGACCGGCGCGCTCACTTGGGCAGCCTCGGGTCGGAGGAATCGGTGATGGCGGGGAACGCGCCCGTGGCGGCCTCGGCGTGGTGCGGGACCGGGTCGGGCAGGACCTCGCGGATGCGGTCCTTGATCTCCTCGGTGATGGCATCGGCCGGGCGGGTCGCGTCTATCACCAGGTACCGGCCCGGGTCGGCCGCCGCCAGCTTGAGGAAGCCGTTCCGCACCCGGTGGTGGAACGCCGCGGGCTCGGCCTCCAGCCGGTCGGCGCTGCGGGCCCGGCGGCTCAGCCCGGCCTCGGGCTCCATGTCCAGCAGCACGGTCAGGTCGGGCACGAGCCCGGCGGTGGCCCAGCTGTTCATCCGGGCGATGTCGCCGGCCGGCAGGCCGCGTCCGTCGCCCTGGTATGCGAGCGTGGAGTCAATGTACCGGTCGGTGATAACGACGGCGCCGCGGTGCAGGGCCGGGTCGATCACCGAGGCCACGTGCTCGGCCCGGTCCGCCGCGTACATCAGCACCTCGGCCCGCGAGGACATGCCGGTGTGGGCGGTGTCGAGCAGCAGGGCCCGCAGCCGCATGCCGATCTTGGTTCCGCCCGGCTCCTGGGTCGAGACCACGTCGTAGCCCTGGTCGCGCAGCCAGATGGAGATCAGCCGGGACTGGGTGGTCTTGCCGGTCCCCTCGCCGCCCTCGAACGCGACGAACAGCCCGTGGTGAGGCTCGGCGGTCTGTGCCTCGGCGGAACCCGGGGCCGGGGCGAACCCCGCCCCCCGGACTAGCGCGATCAGGTCGTCCCGCAGCGGGATGCCCCGGCGGTCGTCCATCTTCCGGTAGGAGGCGATCCCGACGATGGCCACGATCAGCGCCGCCAGGAGGATGACCACGTTCTGCCCGGCCGAGCCGTAGACCACGTCCCCGATCCGCACGTCCTCGGACCCGGTCAGCGACTGGATCCCCTTGGTGAACGCGGCGGCGAGGAACGGCACCGCGGCGATGACGGCGAGCAGGATGACCTGGATCGTCGACTGGAAGAACGCGAATACCCGGCCCCGGGTGTCGTCATCGACCTCCAGCCCGACGATCGTGAACCCGAGCGGGTAGACGATGCCGGAGATCGCGCCCATGATCACGACGAAGACCACGACCATGATCAGGTTCGGGATGAGGCCGATCAGGGCCAGCGGCACCGCCGCGGCCGTGAGCGTGACGCCGAACAGCCGCCGCCGGGAGAAGTCACCGAAGAAGCGGGTGCCGAACGCCATGCCCAGCGCCATCCCGACGAAGATGGCGGCGAACACCATGCCCCAGCCGGCGGTCCCGCCGTGCAGGGTCGTCGTGATGTAGGAGTAGCCCAGGCCCAGGATCACGCCCGCGGCCGAGAACGCGCCCAGCATCCCGATCACCAGGCCCCTGATGGCCGGGGTCCGCCGGATGAACCGGAAGCCGTCCCAGATCGCCTTGGCGGTCGACGGCACCGAGATCGAGCCGCGCTCGCGGAACTTGCTGATCTCCTTCAGGAAGTAGACCGTGGCCGCGGAGACCAGGTACGAGGCCGCGTTGAAGTACAGCGCGAGGTCGACGTTGTTGGTGTGACCCAGGGTCGGAAGCCACTTGGAGGCGACCTCGCTCACCAGGGCCAGCACGCTGAACAGGCCGGCCGCGACCGGCGCGGTCCCGTAGGTGGTGATCATGCTGACCTGGTTGGCCCGCTCCAGCTTGTCCCGCGGCACCAGGTTGGGCGTGGTGGCGGCGGCCGCCGGGTTCCAGAACTGCGACGCGACCCCGGCCAGGAACTTCGCGACGTAGATCCAGGTCAGGTTCGGGAACAGCGGGATCGAGATGAACAGCAGCCCGCGGATCACGTCGCCGACGATCATCGTCATGCGCCGGTCAAGCCGGTCTGCGAGTGCCCCCGCGACCGGGCCCAGCAGCAGCGCGGGCAGCAGGGTGGCCAGGAATACGCCGCCGACGGCGGAACTCTTGGCCACGCCGCCGCCGTTGGTGAGGCCGGGCGCCAGCGCGGCCAGCGCCAGGATGCTCAGCCAGTCGCCCAGGCTCGACAGGGACAGCGCTATCCACAGGGCCCGGAACGGCCGGATGGACAGCACGCTATTGCCGTTGTGGGTACGCTTCGCCGCGCGACCGGGGGGTCCGCCCGCCGGGCCGGCATGACGCGGAGTGGAGCGGTTGTTCACGGCGTAAGGGTATCCGGATCGTGCCTACTCTTCCCGCTTCGCGGCCGTCGTCTTCTTGGCCGCGGTGGCGGGCTTCTTCGCCGCCGTGGTCGTCTTCTTCGCCGCCGGCTTCTTGGCGGACGTGGCCGGCTTCTTCGCCGTAGCCGTCGTCTTCTTCTTCGCGGCCGGTTTCTTGGCCGCGGGCTTCTTCTTGGGCGGGGCCTTGAGCCGGCGCTCGGCCAGCAGTTCCGCGCCCCGCTGCGGCGTGATCGATTCCACGTTGTCGCCCTTGCGCAGCGACGCGTTGGTCTCGCCGTCGGTCACGTACGGGCCGAACCGTCCGTCCTTGACCACCATCGGCATGCCGGTCGCCGGGTCCTCGCCGAGTTCCTTCAGCGGCGGCGCGGCCGCCCGGCGCCCGCGCTGCTTGGGCTGGGCCAGGATCTCCTTGGCCGCCTCGAGGGTGATGGTGAACATCTCCTCTTCGGTGGACAGGGAACGGCTGTCGGTGCCGTGCTTGAGGTACGGGCCGTACCGGCCGTTCTGCACCGTGACCGGGACGTCGTCGATCTCCCCGAGGGTCCGGGGCAGCGACAGCACCTTCAGCGCGTCCCCGAGCGTGGCCTCCTCCGGGTCCGTGGATTTCAGCAGCGACGCCCGCCGCGGCTTGTCCTTGGAATCCTCGGGCACCTGCTCCTCGACGTACCAGCCGAACCGGCCGTTCTTGAGGATGATCTCGCGCCGCGTCTCCGGGTGGACGCCGAGCGGAATGTCCCCGCTGGGCTTGGCCAGCAGTTCCTCCGCCACCTCCGGGGTCAGCTCGTCCGGGGCCATGTCGTCGGGGATGTTCTGCCGTTTGCCGTCGCGGTCCAGGTAGGGCCCGTACCGGCCGACCCGGACCACGATGTCGGTTCCTTCGAGCGGGAACGAGCTCACGTCGCGAGCGTCAATCCCCCCGATGTCGCTGACCAGGGCCTTCAAACCCAAACCCTCGGCCGAGCCCGAACGGATCTCCGCCTCATCCTCATCTGGCTCGCCTTCAGCCTCGCCGATGAGCGCGGTCCCGTCCTCGGACCCGAAGTAGAAGCGCTTGAGCCACGGCACGCGCTCGGCCTCGCCCCGGGAGATGTCGTCGAGGACATCCTCCATCTGCGCCGTGAACTCGTAGTCCACCAGCTGCCCGAAATGCCGCTCCAGCAGGGTGATCACCGCGAACGCCAGGAACGACGGCACCAGGGCGGTGCCCTTCTTGAACACGTAGCCGCGATCGAGGATCGTGCCGATGATCGCGGCATAGGTGGACGGGCGGCCGATCTCCCGGTCTTCCAGCTCCTTGACCAGGCTGGCCTCGGTGTACCGGGCCGGAGGCCGGGTGGCGTGCTCGGACGGACCCAGGCGCAGCGCGCTCAGCGGGTCCTCTTCCGCCAGCGGGGGCAGGCGGTTTTCCTGGTCGTCCTGCTCGGCCTGGTTGTCCTTGGACTCGACGTAGGCCTTCAGGAACCCGTAGAAGTGAATGACCTTGCCGGACGCGTTGAACTCGGCCCGCTCGCCGCTGGAGGAAGTCCCGGCGACCTTGACTGAGACCGACTCGCCGGTCGCGTCCTTCATCTGGCAGGCGATCGTGCGCTTCCACACCAGGTCGTACAGGCGAAGCTCGTCGCCCTTCAGCCCGCTGGTGGCGGCCTGGCGCGGAGTCCGGAAACGGTCGCCCGCCGGGCGGATCGCCTCGTGCGCCTCCTGCGCGTTCTTTACCTTGCTGGTGTAGGTCCGCGGCTTGTCCGGCACGTACTCGTCGCCGTACAGTTCGCGGGCCTGGGAACGGGCGGCGTCGATCGCCGTCTGCGACAGCGTGATCGAGTCGGTCCGCATGTAGGTGATGTAGCCGTTCTCGTACAGCCGCTGGGCGACGCTCATCGCGTACTTGGCCGAGAAGCCGAGCTTCCGGCTCGCCTCCTGCTGCAGCGTCGTCGTGCGGAACGGCGCGTACGGGCTGCGCCGGTACGGCTTGCGCTCGACGCTGGACACCGCGAACGACGAGTCCTCGAGGCGGTTCTTGAGCGCGCCCGCCGCCTCGCCGTCCAGGTGCAGGATGTTCGCGGGGTCTTTCAGCTGCCCGGTGGACGTGAAGTCCCGGCCCTGGGCCACGCGCTTGCCGTCGACGCTCTGCAGCGTCGCGGTGAAGGCCGTCGGGTCGTCGACGTCGTCCTTGCCGTGCTGGGCGGTCGCGAACTCGGCCTCGAGGTCCCAGTAGCTGGCGGACCGGAAGGCGATCCGCTCCCGTTCCCGGTCCACGACCAGGCGGGTGGCCACCGACTGCACCCGGCCCGCGGACAGCCGGGGCATGATCTTCTTCCACAGCACCGGCGAGACCTCGTAGCCGTAGAGGCGGTCGAGGACGCGGCGGGCCTGGTAGGCGTCAACCTTGCCGTGGTTCAGTTCGCCCGGATTGGCGACGGCCCGGGCGATCGCCTCCGGCGTGATCTCGTGGAAGACCATCCGCCGGGCCGGGACCTTGGGCTTGAGCTCCTCGAGGAGGTGCCAGGCGATGGCCTCGCCCTCGCGGTCCTCATCAGTGGCCAGGTAGAGCTCGTCGGCGTCCTTCAGCAGGCTCTTGAGCTTGGACACGTGCTGCTTCTTGTCCGGCGGCACGATGTACAGCGCGCTGAAGTCGTTATCGACATCAACGCCGAGCTTGGCCCAGGCCTGTCCCTGGTACTTCGCGGGGATCTCCGCGGCCTTGTTGGGCATGTCACGGATATGGCCGATGCTGGACTCGACAACGTATCCCTTGCCGAGGTACCCGGCGATGGTACGAGCCTTCGCCGGCGACTCCACGATGACCAGCCGGGTGTGGCCGCCGCCGGCCGCCCCGTTCCCGTTACCGTTGTCCGCAGCCGCCTTCGTGGCGGCGGCTCTGCTCCTTGCTGGCACGCTCTTTCCAACCTCACATCCGCGCGCTGGCCGCCGGCCGGGGATCCCCCGTCGCGGAGGTTTCCCGCTGTCTGTGCGGGGGTTCGCCGGCTATCCCGACGAGAAGCCCGCCGCAAGTACCATACGCGGCGCGGCCGCTCGACGCCTGCCCCTGCCGCTATCCCTCCAACCGCCGCGCCAGTCCATACTGTTCCCGCGACGGCCTCCGTGGGGCGGTTTCCGCCGCTTCACCTGCACTTGTCCACGAGCCGGCTTTGAAAGTCGAGTGAACAGGAGCACAATAAAAAGACAATGGCCGAGTACGACTACCTAGTTGTGTACATGCCGCGCGGTACGTCCCGGGACGCCGCGCGCCGGATCCTCACAGACCACGCCGAATACGGCGCCTGGGAACTGGCACGGGTCCGGCTCTTCGCCGACGGCAGCCGCAAGGCTACCCTCCGACGCCGAATCATACGCGCCGTCCGCACGTTCTAGGCAAGTCCGCTGCCAGTCGGGCGCCTCCGCTGCCCGGGTCCGCTGCCTGGTTTCGCTGCCTGGGTCCGCTGCCTGGGTCCGCTGCCGGGGTCCGCTGCCTGGGTCCGCTGCCCGGCTTCGCTCAAGCCCGGCGGTCCCGATCCGGCTCCTCCGTCTCTTCCATCGTGTACGTCACAGTCGCCCCACTCGTCGCTCCTGCCGCTCCTGCCGCTTCTGTCTGAGGCCGGGGAACTCGCGTGGAGCATTGGGGTGCAAATAGTGCCTCTATGTACCACGCGAGATCGATCATGCTTGAGCCCGACGTCTGCGCCGGCGTTGTCAGCAGTTGTCGAGGAGGCGGTCCAGGACGCGGACGCCGAACTGGAGGCCGTCGACCGGGACTCGCTCGTCGATGCCGTGGAACATCCCGGCGAAGTCCATCTCGGCCGGCAGCCGCAGCGGGCTGAACCCGAAGCACCGCATGCCCAGCTCGCTGAAAGACTTCGCGTCGGTGCCCGCCGACAGGCAGTACGGGACCACCTTGCCGTCGGGGTCCTCGGCGAGCAGCGAGGACGACATCGCCTCGTACAGGCTCCCGTCCGGAGCGGTCTCCACGGAAGGCCCGTGGAAGATGAACTCCCGGCTGACCGAGTCGCCCAGCAGGCGGTCGATCTGCTCCAGGTACGAGTCGTCGTGCCCGGGCAGGAACCGGCCGTCGACCTCGGCGGTGGCGGTCTGCGGGATGACGTTGACCTTGTAGCCGCCGCCCAGCCTGGTCGGGTTGGACGTGTCCTGGATCGTGGCGCTCACCAGCTTGGCCATGCCGCCGAGTTTGGAGATGACGGCCTGCGGGTTCTCCGGGTCGAACCCGGTGCCGAGGGCCTCGCCGACCGCTTCCAGGAAGGCCCGGGTCGACGGGGGGATCTCCGTCGGCCACTCGTGGCGCCCGATGCGGGCGATGGCCTCGGCCAGCTCGGTGACCGCGTTGTCGGAGTGGATCATCGACCCGTGCCCCGCGGTCCCGGAGGCGAGCAGGCGCATCCAGGCGATGCCCTTCTCCGCGATCTGCACCGCGTACATGCGCTGGTCGCCCACGGACACGCTGAACCCGCCGACCTCGCCGATGGCCTTGGTGCAGCCCTCGAACAGGTCCCGGTGGTTCTTGATCAGGTAGTCGGCGCCCCAGGTGCCGCCGGCCTCCTCGTCGGCGGGGAAGGCCAGCACGACGTCCCGGGCGGGCTTGCGGCCCTCGCGCAGCCGCTGGCGGACGGCCGCGAGCATCATCGCGTCCATGTCCTTCATGTCGACCGCGCCGCGTCCCCAGACGCAGCCGTCGGCGATCTCGCCGCTGAACGGGTCCCGGGACCAGTCCGACGCGCTGGCCGGCACGACGTCGAGGTGGCCGTGGATCAGCAGCGCGTCCCGGCTCGGGTCCTCACCCGGGATGCGGGCCACGACGCTGGAGCGCTTGGGGTGCGATTCGTAGATCTGCGGCTCGGCCCCGACCTCGCTCAGCAGCCCCGCCACGTACTCGGCGGCCGCCCGCTCGCCCGGCCCGGAGTGGTCCCCGGGGTTGGTGGTGTCGATGCGGATCAGGTCGCGGCAAATGTCCACGACCTCGTTCTCTGCCTTCGCTACATTGTCAGCCACCTAACTATGGTGGCACCAGGCCCGGCGCGAGCGGCAGCCCCCCGCCGGACCGGTTCGCGAAGAGGTCCAAGGTTTGCTACTGTAAGCCGTCCGATGCGATATGCGCATCGTCAAGTCCGGGTGGCGGAATAGGCAGACGCGCTAGCTTGAGGTGCTAGTGGCCGTTAAGGCTGTGGGGGTTCAAGTCCCCCCTCGGACACCGGAAAACTGCGGGTAGCAGGCCTGAGAGGGCCGGATCGGGATCACCGGTCCGGCCTTTTTTAATGCCCGGCTTTCGCTGCCGCGGCGCCGGTTACCAGTTGCCTTTGTGCTCGGGGACGCGGACGACGAGCGGCATCATGACCACGACCAGGATCCCGGCGACGACCCAGAGGACATGGGCCTGGGCCATGCCGGGATCGGCGCTGCGGTTGAGGATGGCGGTGACCGTCGAGATGGAGAAGATGACTCCCATGAAGACGAACATCTGCCGCAGTCCCGTGATGGCCGCTACCTCGTCCGGCGCGACCTGCAGGCACGCGTTCCTCGACGCGGGGTTCGCCATGCCGTTGCCGAGGCCGGTGACGGCGGCGCCGATGCTGAGCCACAGGTAGGGGCTGATGCCCAGTCGGGGCGCGGCCGCCATCATCACCAGGCCGGCCGCCACCACAGCGAAGCCGGCCGCGAGCGGAAGCCGGTAGCCGGTCCGGCGCAGCGCCATCGCCGCCGCGGCCCCGATCACGATCGCCCCGACGCCGCGAGCCGCGAGGAGCGTGCCGGAGTTGAGGGCGGACAGTCCGTAACGGTCCTGGGCGTACAGGGGCGCCAGGGAGGCCACGCCGAACCCGACCATTCCCCACAGGAGGTTGAGGCTGTTCATGACGGCGAAGCCCTTGGCGCGCAGCAGCCGCATCGGGATGAACGGCTCGGCTGAGCGCCGGGTGTGCCGGATGAACAGCCAGCCCGCCGCCAGCGCGATCGCGACGGGCATGAGGAAGGCCGGGTCATGCAGCGTGGTGCCCCGGGTGCCCAGGCTGGTGATCCCGGTGTTCGCGCTGAGGATGAACACGGCCATCAGGGCCAGCCCGCGGAAGTCCGTGTGGGTCTTCGCGGTCCGCGGCGACTCCGGGACGAACTTGGCGAGCGCGCCGATCAGCACGAGTCCGATCGGGACGTTGACGAAGAAGATCCATCGCCAGGACAGGTAGCAGACGAGGACCCCGCCGATGACCGGGCCGAGTACCTGGCCGCCCGAGGCGATCGTGCCGAACATCCCGATCGCGCGGTCGCGGTCCTTGCCGAAGTGCTCGGCGACGATGCCCGCCGCCGAGGGCTGCAGCGCGCCGCCGCCGAACGCCTGGACGGCGCGGAACGCGATCAGCAGGTAGATGTTGGTGGACAGGCCGCACAGCAGGGACGCGGCGGTGAACAGAACGACGGCCCAGAAGAAGATGCGGCGCCGTCCGCGCTCGTCGCTGATCTTCCCGGCGATCGGCAGGACGATGACCATGCCGAGGTTGTAGATCGTGATGGTCCAGCCGGCCCAGTTGATGGTGGTTCGCAGGCTGGCGTGGATCGCGGGGAGGGCGGTGGCGACGATCGTGGAGTCGACCGAGCTCATGAACAGCCCGATGGCGACGATCCCGAAGATCATCCGGCGCGGAACCCCGGGTTTGCCGGTGACGGGCGCCTGGATGCCGGCCGGGTGCTCGATCGCCATAATAGTTAGCTTACCTAACGATATATTCTCGCTTCCCGCCGCCTCCTCCCGGCCCGGTTGCGGGCGCCGGCCGGCCGGGAACAATGAACGCGTTATGGATTCTTCGCCTGACTACCGCGCCCGGGCGGCCGCGGGGGCCCGGGCCCAGCAGCGCTGGTACTCGCGGCGGACCGGGCTGTGGAAAACCGCCGGGTGGTGGAACGCCGCCTGCGCGCTGACCGCGCTGATCCGGTACACGGCCTGCACCGGGGACCGGTCCCACGCCGGAGCGATCGGGCACACCTTCGCCCGGGCCGGGCGCCGGCACGAGGGTTTCATCAACAAGTTCTATGACGACAACGGCTGGTGGGCGCTGGCCTGGGTGGCGGCCTACGACCTGACGGGCTCGGGCCGGTACCTGGACGCGGCGCGGGCGATCTTCGCCCGCAACCTGACCGGGTGGGACGGCACCTGCGGCGGCGGGACCTGGTGGAACACCGACCGGAAGTACAAGAACGCGGTCACCAACGAACTGTTCCTCACGCTGGCGGCCGCGCTGCACCAGCGGGCCCCTGGCGACGGCGAGTACCTGCGGTGGGCTCTGCGGTCCTGGGAGTGGCTGGAGGGCAGCGGGATGATCGGGCCGTCCGGCCTCGTCAACGACGGGCTCAACGCCGAGTGCCGGAACAACGGCGGCGTCACCTGGACCTATAACCAGGGGGTGATCCTGGGCGGGCTGGCGGCGCTGCACGAGATCACCGGCGACGCGGCCTGCCTGCGCCAGGGCGAGATCATCGCGGACGCGGTCCTGCGGGAACTGGCCACGCCGGCGGGAACCCTGGCCGAGCCGACCGAGCCGGCCGAGCCGACCGAGTCGGCCGGGGCCAGGCGGCTGGACGGCGACCAGACGCAGTTCAAGGGCATCTTCATCCGGTACCTGCACGAGTTCGCCGGGCGGAGCGAGCGCGCTCCGCACTACCGGGAGTTCATCCGGGTCAACGCCGAGGCCGTCTGGGACCGGGCCCGGAACCGCCGTGACCAGTTCGGGGCCCGGTGGGGCGGACCGTTCGACCGGGCCGACGCCAGCCGGCAGTCCTCGGCCCTGGAGGTCCTCACCGCGGCGGCCGACCTTTACGGTGAGAAGTCGTGACAGCTACCCAAAGTCGCCCCGTTCGCGTGGGCCTGCAACTACAGCCGCAGCACGCCGACTACAAGGCGATCCGGAGTACCGCCGCTGAGGCGGAGAAACTCGGCGCTGACGTCATCTTCAACTGGGACCACTTCTACCCGCTGTACGGCGAGCCCGAGGGCAAGCACTTCGAGTGCTGGACGATGCTCGGCGCCTGGGCGGAGTCGACGTCGCGGGCCGAGATCGGCGCGCTGGTCACCTGCAACAGCTACCGCAACCCGGAGCTTCTGGCCGACATGGCGCGGACCGTCGACCACATCAGCGGCGGTCGGCTCATCCTCGGCATCGGCTCGGGCTGGTTCGAGAAGGACTACGACGAATACGGCTACGAGTTCGGGACGGCGGGCGGCCGCCTCGACGACCTGGCCGAGGCCCTGCCGCGGATCGAGGCTCGGCTGGCCAAGCTGAATCCCGCGCCGACCCGGAAGATCCCGGTGCTCATCGGCGGCGGGGGCGAGAAGAAGACCCTGCGCCTGGTGGCCCGGCACGCCGACATCTGGCACAGCTTCGGCGACGCCGAGGTGCTCGAGCGCAAGCTCGGCATCCTGCGGCAGCACTGCTCCGACGTCGGCCGGGACCCGGCGGAGATCGAGATCTCCGTGGGCGTGAACGGCGACCCGGAAGAGACCGGGCCGAAGCTGCGGGAGCTTGGCGCCTCGCTGCTGACGGTCGGGGTCGGCGGCCCGGACTATGACCTGTCGGAGCTGCGATCGTGGATCGCCTGGCGGAATGAGGTGTCGGAGTGAAGTTCTCGCTCTGGCCGAAGAACGACCGGGCGCCCGCCGACCTCCTGGAGGAGGTCCGCCGGGCCGACGCCGGGAACTGGCACGGGGTCTGGCTGGCTGACCATTACATGCCGGACACCGGTGACACGACCCCGGCTCGCGGTGACGCGTACGAGGTGTGGGGCGTCCTGCCCGCGCTGGCCGCGGTCACCGAGCGGCTCCGGATCGGGACGCTGGTGTCGCCCACGTCGGTTCACCATCCGGCGCTGCTGGCGAACCGGTCCGCCACGATCGACCAGCTGTCCGGCGGCCGGTTCGTCCTCGGGCTGGGCGCGGGCTGGCAGATTAACGAGCATCACGCCTACGGCATCGAACTGGAGCCGCCGGGCAAGCGGGTGAGCCGGTTCTCGGAGTCGATCCAGATCGTGAAGAGCCTGCTGGACCGCGAGCAGGAGTCGGTCACGTTCCACGGTGAGTTCTACGACTTCACCGACGCTCCGTGCGATCCCAAACCGGTGCAGTCGCCGCTGCCGATCCTGGTCGGCACCAAGGGGCCGCGGATGCTCCGCATCACCTGCCGCAACGCGCAGGAGTGGAACACCTGGGGTACCCCGGAGGTCGCGGCCGAGCGCCGCGCGGCGCTGACCGAGGCGTGCGAGAAGACCGGGCGCGACCCGAAGACGATGTGGACTTCGGTGAACGCGCTGGTCAGCCTGGGCGACGGTCCGCCGCCTCGCGGGCGGGCCGTGGTCTCGGGATCGGCGGCGCAGCTGACCGACACGTTCGGCCGGTACGCGGAGCTGGGCTTCGACGAGTTCATCGTGCCGGACTGGAACCTCGGCGCGGGCAGCTCCGAGCGCCGTGACAACATCGGCCGGCTCCAGTCAGAGGTCCTGAGCCAGGTCTCGTAGGGCCCGGTCGGGGGCGGCTCGCAGCCGGGTGACGTCGGCGGTGGCCCCGAGGGACGTGTAGACGCCGACGGCCCGCTCCAGCGCGGCGCGGGACTCGTCGGCTTCCCCGGCCTGGCCGAGGGCCTGCGCCGCCGCCTCCAGTGCCTTGGCCCGCATCAGGGGCCGTCCGGCATCGTCGTAGCCGTCGGCGGCTTCCAGCAGCCGGGCGGGGTCGGAGTCCACCAGGCCCTGGCAGTAGAGGGCACTGGCCCGCCGGTGCGGGATCCGGGATTCCGCGCCTGCGGCCGCCCGGTCGGAGAAGGACCGGGCGGTGCCGGTGTCCCCGGCGGCGGTGGCCAGCCGGACGGCGTCGTCGACGAGATCCTCGGTTTCTCCGAGGCCGTCGCCCCGGGTGATGGCGTCGACCAGGACGGACAGGGCCTCTCCGGGCTCGCCGGCGGCCTCGCGGTCGATGCTCCGGGCCATGGCGTACTCGGGGATGACCCGGTGGCCGATCCTGCGGGCGAACGCGGTGGCGGAGGCGAGCCGCTCGCGGGCGGTGCCGGTGTCACCGCGGTGGAAGTAGGCCGTGGCGGCGAGGGCGAGCTCGCAGCAGGCCATGGCGGGTTCCTTCAGGTCGGCGGGCAGCGTGCCGATCTCAGCCAGCGCGTCGTCCCACTTGCCGATCGTGAACAGGGCCTGCCCGAGGGCGCTGTGGGCCTGGGCCCGCCGCATCGCCGTCCCGGCCTGGTCGGCCAGGCGCATCGCCGGGCGGAGCGTGGCGAAGGCCTGCTCGTGCCGGTCGAGGGTGGACAGCACGATTCCCTTGTTGACCTGCAGCAGCAGCCGGAGGTCGCTGAGGGCCGGGTCGGCCTGGGTCAGGGCGAGGGCCTGGTCGAACAGCGGCAGCGCGTCGGTCGGCTGGCCATGCACGCTGGGCGACATGGTCAGGACGTGCAGGGCCCAGCTGGTGGCCCAGGTGTCGCGGGCTTCCTTGGCAGCGGTGAGGGCGTCGGTGGCGACCCGGTAGGCGGTCTCGGTCTCGCCGAACACGAGGTAGGTGCGGGCGGCGAGGACCATCAGGCGGGCCCGGTGCCGCACCGGGAGGCCGGGCTCGGCCAGGGCCTGGTCGAGCGAGACGAGTGACTCGACCGCCTGCCCGGCCAGCATCCGGCACTGGGTCAGCGTCCAGTGCAGGTCCATCCGCAGGTCGGGGTCGGTGGTCTCGTTGAGGGTCTGGGTGGCGACGAGCTCGGCCTGCTTCCGGTTCCCGACGCGATACAGGGCGTCGGCGAGCCGGCTTTCCAGCCAGCCGCTGCGGGCGGGCTCGCCGGCCAGTTCCGCCGGGCCGCCGGCGACGGCCTTCCCGAGCAGTTCGACGGCGACTCCCGGGGCCAGGCTGACCAGGGCGTCGGCGGTTCCTCCGAGCCAGGTGAGCATCCAGTCGTCGACCGGCTGGACCGGGCCGGGGACGTTTCCGTCTTCCGGCGGGCCCACCGCCTGCAGGAGCTGGCGGGCGACGCGGGGCGCGGACGCTCCGGCCGCGGCGAGGGCGCGCCCGGCCTCGAGGTGCCGGGTGCCGCGCTCGGGCGCGGGGATCTCCTCGTACAGGGCCCGGCGGATCAGCGGGTGCCGGAATCCCATTCCGTCGCCGGACTCGGTCAGGACTCCGGCCGCGAGCGCCTCGTCGAAGGGCCCGAGGAGCTGGGGGACGCGGCGGCCGGTGATGGTGGCCAGGTCGGAGACGGTGAAGTCGACACCCAGGACGGCGGCGGCGCGCAGGACGTCCCGGGTCGTCTCGGAGACCACGCCGAGCCGCTCGGCGATGACGGCGGACAGGGAGCCGGGCACCGGCCCGGGCGCGAGTTCGGCCGCGCCGTCGGTGACGGTGATCATCGAGCTCCGCTTGGCGGCGTCGACGAGTTCGGTGAGGTAGAGCGGGTTTCCCCCGGCGGCGTCGGCCAGTCGCAGCAGGCTGTCGTCGGGCTCGCCGCCGGCGAGGCTCTCGACCAGGCCGGCGACGGCGTCGTCGGAGAGCCCGTCCAGGCTGGCCCGGACGGCGTCGGCGGCGACCATGCGCCGGAGGGTGAGCAGGTCGTCCCGGGGCGGGGTGGGGCGCATCATGCCGACGAGGACCAGGGACATCTGCCGGGCGGAGCGGGCGAGCCGTCCCCACAGCCGGACGCTGGCGGCGTCCGCCCACTGCAGGTCGTCGATGACCAGGACCAGGGGCCGGATGGCGCATTCCTCGGCGATCAGGGCGAGCAGTTGCTCGGCCAGCACCGCGGGCACGTCGGTGCCCCGGTCGTCGGCGCCGGCGCCGTCCAGCAGGCGGACGATCGCGTCCCGCCGGGTTCCCCGGTCGGGGTGGGACCGGACGCGGAGCGCGTCGAGGAAGGGCACGAGGGGCAGGGACTGCCCGAGCTCGTCGCCGGACCCCCAGGACACCTGGAGGCCGAGGTCGGCGGCGTCGGCTAGCGCGGCCCGCACGAGCGAGGACTTTCCGATGCCCGGCTCGCCTTCCAGAAGCAGCGATCCGCCGTTCCCGAGGGTCAGTTCCCGCACGAGCCCAGCCAGCATCTCCAGTTCGCTCTCGCGACCGGTTAGCACAGCATCACTCACGGTTCCTCCGCGAGGAGATCTTTCAGGGGGTCCAGAAGGTGTTGTTTCCTTACGAAATCCAGCCTACGCCCCGGATCGGGATCGCGTCCCGCATCGGAGCGGTGTTGCTTCGGACTGTGATCCGGGCCGCGATCCGGCCAAGGTCACGGAAGTGAAACACGTTCCAGAAGGGATAGCGGACATTTGTTACCTTCTGGTAATGTTCTTCGCCTACCAGTCGCGTTAACGCAAGCCCTGCGGGGGGACGAATCTTATGCCCGAACACGGCCGTTCGAATGTGGGCCGACGCCGATTCCTCGGCTACCTGATCGCCGCCCCGACGCTCGCGGTGGCGGTCGACTGGACCGCCACGCAGTTCGATCCGCAGCGGGCGGACGCCTCCGTGGTGACGCCGCCGCAGCCGGAGGACATCTATGACCTCGGCGACATGCAGAACGACGCGGCGGCTCCCACCTCCGGCCTGATCACGGTCACGGTCAACTCCGACGGCACGGCCAGCTTCGCGGTCCCGCGGGCCGAGGTCGGGCAGGGGATGACCACCGCGATCGCGATGATGGTGGCCGAGGAACTGGATCTTGGACTGGACAAGGTGTCTATCACCCTGGCCGACGCCCGGCCGGAGCTGGAGATGAACCAGCTGACCGGCGGCTCCAACTCGATGCGGTCGATGTATACCCCGGTGCGGACCGCTGCCGCGATCGCCCGGCAGCGCCTGGTCGCGACCGCCGCGGCCAAGTGGGGCGTCAGCGCCGGCCAGGTCACGGCCGCCAACGGCGTCCTGTCCGGCCCGGGCGGGCAGACCTTCAGCTTCGGCGAGCTGGCCGAGGCGGCGGCCGCGAACACCGTCTCCTCGGTGACCGCCGTCCTCAAGCAGCGCCCGGACTTCAAGATCCTCGGAACCCCGCAGGGCCGGATCGACGCGCGGGACATCGTGACCGGCAAGAAGCAGTTCACGATGGACCTCCAGATCCCGAACGCCCTGCCGACGATGGTGGCCCGGCCCCCGACGATCAACGGGGTCCCGCGGAGCGTCAACAACGAAAGCGCCGTCCTGGCGATGCCCGGGGTCACCGACGTCGCGATGCTCCCCAACGGCGTGGCCATCCGGGCGGCGACGCAGGGCCAGTGCATCGACGCGATCCAGGTCATCGATGTCACCTGGGGTCCCGGAACCGTGGACGGGCTAAGCGATGACACCATCGAAAGCCAGCTCACCGCCGCGCTGCCGGCCCTGACGACTCCGGTGGAGCTGCTCGCCCAGACCGTCAAGGCGGACTTCTTCTTCGCGTTCGCCAGCAACAGCCCCCTCGAGCCGGACTGCGCCATCGCGGACGTGCGCGGCGACAGCGCCGAGATCTGGGGCTGCCTGAAGGTGCCGATCGTCGCCCAGGGCGAGATCGCGAGCTCGCTCGGCCTCCCGCAGAGCGCGGTCACGGTCCACGTGACCGAGGGCGGCGGGTCGTTCGGCCGGCACCTCTTCCACGACACGGCGGCCGAGGCCGCCCTGGCCTCGCAGAAGATGGGCAAGCCGGTGAAGCTGTGCTGGTCCCGGCCCGACGTCTTCCGGCAGGGCCGCGTCCACCCGATGTCCGTCTCCCGGGTGCAGGCCTCTTACCTCGCCGGCAACGTGCTGACGTACGAGCAGCGGCACACCAGCGTGCAGACCGACTTCGGGCACGGGCTCGGCGAGATGATCACCGCGACCGCGGACAAGCTCCCGGTCGCGGGCGGCCTGACCATGAGCCAGACGATCTTCGAGCTGACCGAGTCGTCGCCGTACAACTTCGGCGTCACGAACCAGTCGCTGAACGAGGTCAACCTGCAGTTCAACACCGGCAGCATGCGCAACATCTACTCGCCGAACGTGGTGACCGCGCAGGAACTGGTCGTCGACCAGCTGGCCGCCAAGATGGGCAAGGACCCGGTCTCCTTCCGCCAGGCCTTCATCAAGGACAGCCGACTGCTGGCCGTGCTGAACAAGGCCGCGAGCGCCGGGGGCTGGGGCAAGAGCATGCCGAGCGGGACCGCGCAGGGCATCGCCGTCCACAGCGAGTACCAGGGCGCCATCGCCGTCCTGGTGGAGATCGACTGCACGCCGGCCACGGTGAACCGGCAGGTGGCCGACGCGGTGACCGGTCCCCGCGTCACCAAGGCCACCGTCGTCGTCGACCCCGGGTTCGCGATCAACCCGACCGGCCTGGAGGCCCAGATGATCGGCGGTGTCGAGGACGGCATCGCCCTGGCCCTGACCTCCAGCCTGCACATCAAGGACGGGCTGCCCCTCGAGGCCAGCTGGGACAACTACTTCTACACCCGGGAATGGAACACGCCGGCTGAGATCGACGTGATCATCATGCCCGCCACGAGCGACAGTCCTTCCGGCGCCGGCGAACTGGGAGTCGCCCCGGCGATGGCCGCCGTCGCCTGCGCCTACGCCCGCGCCAACGGCAGCATGCCGACCCGCTTCCCGATCAACCACGACGCCAAGCTCGCCTTCACGCCGTACCCGGCCGAGCCGTCGTCCGTCCAGTCGCCCACCGACGGCCTCGACCACACCTTCTGAGGAAACGACATGGCTACCTACTCCTTCATCCTCAACGGCAAGCAGGTCAGCGTCGATACCGACGGCAGCGTCCGCCTGCTGTGGGTGCTGCGCGACCTTCTCGGGGTCACCGGTCCCAAGTACGGCTGCGGCCTCGACGTCTGCAAGGCCTGCACCAGCCACATCAACGGCAAGGCGTTCAACCCCTGCTCCGTCCAGGTCCAGGACATCAAGTCCACCGACCAGATCACCACGATCGAGGGCCTGCCCGCCACGGCGAACGCGGACCTGCACCCGATGCAGCAGGCCTGGCTGGACAACGACGTCGCCCAGTGCGGGTACTGCCAGCCCGGCCAGATCATGGCCGCCGTCGCGCTGGTCAAGGAGGCCCAGGCCAACGGGACGACGATCACCGACGCGGACCTGGACGGCCTGCGCAACATCTGCCGCTGCGGCACGTATGTCCGGCTGCGCCAGGCCATCCAGGACGGCGCCCAGAACATGTGAAAAACCCGATATTCCGAACGGAATGTCCCGACTCGCCAGCTGCCTCCGGCCGTATACTTAATGCGGAAGCAATCTGTACAAATATAACTACAAGTATCCACATATTAGGCCCGGCAACCCCGCGAGTCGGCCTCCAGTGATACCCGCTTGCGGTCCTCGCGGCATGCATCACCTCCTTCGGATGCGACGCCCCACAACCGGCCTAGCACCCCAGCCGGCCTTCGTGCCCTCTGCGGCAGTTGCCTCGGCTTCGCGATTGTTCGCGCGAGAATGGTCATCGCCCTGCTTCGCCCGGTACCAGCCGTCGATACGGGATAAATCGGATATCTCCGACGTAATAGTTATAACGCGGGCGAAATGCCGGATGCTGGCGAGTCTGAGTCGGCGGACGGTGGCGGCGACAGAGGGTGCGCAGAGCCGGTGACGAGGGGTGACGCATCGCCAGAGGTGCGGGCGTTGGATTTGCAGGAACCCAAAACGGTAGATAACGGTCCGGTATACTGCCCGATTTATAGGGCAGTTTGGTAAACAATGTCGCAGGATGATTGCGTTAGCGCAATGCGTATCATGAGCGGCTAACATCGCAGGAGTGACCACATGGGCACACCCGGCATCGCGGGCCCACCATCGCCACCGAGTGCCGCCGGCTCGTCACGGACAGTAGGACGCTCAAAGCGCTCGGTCATGTCGCGCTTCACTTCCAGGGTTACGGTGCCCGTTGGCCTGATGGGCGCCGCCTGGGTGGTACTGACAGCCGTCATACTCAGCGGAACTTTTGGCAGTCTCAGTACTTGGTCCGGCAAGCGCGCGACGTTTTTCGGGGCGCTGATCGCCGTCGCGGCGCTCGCCATCACCGTCGCGGCGCTGATGCGCACCATCCGGTTTGTGCAGGACATGGCGGCGGAGAACAAGGAACTCGCGGTCGCGGCGCACCGCATCGCGGATGTGCGCCTCCCCGCCGAGCTTGAGCGGCTGCGGGCCGGCGGTGACCCGGGCAGCCAGCTGCACCCGGCGGACCTGACCAGCAGCGACAGTGCCGAGATCGCGGAGGCGTCCAACGCCATCGCCGACCTGCACCAGGCGGCACTCGCGTCCGCGACCGCCGAGGCCAGCCTGCGGGGCGGCCTCCGGAACGTCCTGGTCAGCCTCGGCCGCCGTAACCAGTCGCTGATTCACCGCCAGCTGAAGATTATCGACAAGCTTGAGAAGACGGCGAGCGGGTCGGCCGAGCTCGGCGACCTGTTCACCCTGGACCACCTGACGACCCGAATGCGGCGTCACGCGGAAAGCCTGACGGTTCTGGCGGGCGAGGCCCCCGGCCGGGCCTGGGGCGCTCCGGTCCCGGTCATCGACGTCATGCGCGCCGCCGCGGCCGAGGTCGAGGACTACAAGCGAGTGATCGTCCGGACCGACACCGACCAGGCGATCTCGGCTCCCGCCGTCACCGACATGATTCACCTCCTGGCCGAGCTGATCGAGAACGCCACCCTGTTCTCGCCGTCCAGCACCAAGGTGGAGGTCAAGGCCGATTCGGCGGCCAACGGGTTCGTCATCGAGATCGACGACCGCGGCCTGGGTATCCCCAGCGATCAGTTGCGGGAGATCAACTCCCAGCTGGCCCACGCTCCGGACGAGGACCTGGTCGACGCCGACCGCCTGGGCCTGTTCGTGGCGTCCAAGCTGGCCGCCCGGCACAGCATCCAGGTGTCGCTCACCCCCTCGCCCTACCGGGGCACCAAGGCGGTCGTGGTCCTGCCGCCCACGATCGTGACCGCGGCCCCCGCCGACCCGAACCGGATGAGCGGCGAGCAGGAGGCCGTCGGAACGGGCCGCCTCGACCTGTCGGCCCCGGGCGTTCTCGCCCTGGCCGGCAGCGACATGGCCCGGCGGTCTTCCGACCCGGTCACGGCCGGCCCCTCGGTCTTCACCCCGAGCCTGGAGAGCCTCACCTCCCACGACACGAGGACCTCCCGGGACGGCTTCGCCCCGGCCGACGGTTTCTCCTCCAACGGAGGCTTCCCCCCCTCGAACCGGCTTCCGTCCGCCGACAGCATCCCCGGCGGACTGCGCCGCGGCGAGAGCGTCCCCGGCGGGCTTCCCGGCCGGGACAGCATGCCCCGGCGGGACAGCCTGCCGAGCTGGGACACGCCGCAGCGGCCCGGCATTCCCGCTGACAACGGCCCCCTGTTCGACCCTCTTCCCTCCTCGGACCGGCTGCCTTCCTCGGGCCGGCTTCCGTCGAAGGACCGGCTTCCGTCCTCGGGCGGGATCCCGGGCGGGCGCCCGGAGGCTGACCGGCGGACCAGCGCCGACGGATTCCCCGCCGCGGGCGGCTCCTCGACCGGGAACTTCTCCGTGCCCGGCGCCATCGAGCGCACGCCGTCCTCCGGCGGAGGGCCCGGCGACAGCAGCGGTTCTTCCTCCAACGGCTCCTCGTTCTCCGGATCCGGGCTGTCGCGCGGCGGCCTGTCCGCGGGCGGCGGACTCGGCGGCGGGTTCTCCCTCGCCGCAGGGATGCGCCGGGCCGGCGGCCCCGGCGGCCCCGGCGGGCCGGGTGCCCCGGGCGGCCAGAACGACCCGGGTCTTCCGAACACGCCGAGCGCCCCGCAGAGCGGATTCGGCGCTCCGGGTGGCCCGGTCCAGGGCGGCATGTTCACCCCGGCCCCCGGGCGGCAGCCCGACCCGGCGCCGGCCCCGAATCCGCCGTCGAGCCCCGGAATCCCCGGGGGGATCCAGCGGGACTCCAGCCCCGGCATCCCGGGCGGCATCCAGCGGGACTCCAGCGCGGGCATCCCGGGAGGGGTCCGGCGGACCCCCGGCGCGAGCCTCCCGGGCGGACTCCAGCGGGACTCCGGTCCGGGAATCCCCGGCGGAACCCAGCGGAACCCCGAGCCGAACACCGGCCCGTCGACGGGCGGCTGGTTCAGCCGGCCCGCCAGTTACCCCGGGCGGCCCTCCGGCGGCGCGTCTTCCTCGCGCCCGGACCCGCTGACCAGCCCGGAGTTCTCCTCCCGGCCGGACCCGCTGACCGACCCCGAGTTCTCGTCGCGACCCGACCCGCTGACCAGCCCGGAGTTCTCCTCCCGGCCGGACCCGCTGACGGATCCCGGGTTCTCGCCGCGGCAGCCGGAACCGTTCACCAGCGGCGAGTTTCCCCGCACCGACTCTCTCGCGGGCGGCGGCCTCCCGGCCCGGGGCGGTTCCCCGGCCAACGGCGGCGGCCTCCCGTCACGGACCAGCCCGCCGCTGAGCGGCGGCCTCCCGTCGCGCGGTAACGGATCGTCGGCCGACACCGGTTCCCTTAACGGGGCCGCCGGCGCGGCCGCGGGCAACGGAGCGGGCGGCGGCACGAAGCCGGCGCTCCCGCGCCGGGTCCGCGCCAAGCCGGGCGCGCAGTCGCAGGCACCCCGTCCGGCGGGGCCCCCGCCGGCTCCCGAGGCCAGCGCGGCCCGATCGCTCGCCTCTTCGCTGCAGAGCAGTTGGCTTCGCAGCCAGGATGATGATGTCCCCGGTCCCGGCCCCGGGTCCGACGGCAAGGAGGAATCATGACCGAGGTATCCAGCATGCGTCAGGACCTTTCCTGGCTTCTGGACGACCTGGCGAGCCGGGTGGACGGCTTTCGGCGGGCGGTGATTCTCTCCCGGGACGGACTGCTGATCGCCGCGACCCGGGACCTGACCCGCGAAGACGCCGAGCACCTGTCCGCGGTGGCGTCGGCCATCCAGAGCCTCGCCGCCGGAACCGGTGACCGGTTCACGGCCGGAGGGGTCCGGCAGACGATCGTCGAGCTCGAGCAGGGCATCCTCTTCGTGATGGCCGCGGGAGAGGGCAGCGGGCTGGCCGCCCTGTGCCCGCCCAACGCCGACGCGGGGACGGTCGCCTACGAGATGGCGATGCTGGCCAAGCGGGCCCGCCCGCACCTCGCTCAGATGCCTCGCGTGTCCCCCTTCGGGGCGGAGTGAGCCCGATGGCGGGAGGCTATAACAAGTTCCAGCGCCGGAATGTCGGCCCTGTCGTGCGCCCGTACGCCGTCACGGGCGGGCGCACGACGCCCCGGTCCGGCGAGACGCTCGACTTCATCGACGTCGTCGTCTCCACCGGCGAGACCATCGGCGTCGTCAACCCGGCGCACGATACTCCCGAGCATCGCAAGATCCTCCGCATGTGCGACCGGCAGACCACGGTCGCGGACGTCGGCTCCGCGACCCAGCTTCCGATCGGCGTGGTCCGCATCCTGCTCGGCGACCTCATCGAGCAGGGCTCGGTCACGCTGGTCCGCTCGCGGCCGGCCGGATCGCGCCCGAGCACCAAGGTTCTCCAGGAGATTCTGAATGGCCTACGCGCACTCTGATACCACCGGGGTCGCTTCCGAGGACCTGCTCACCCCGTTCAAGATCGTGATCGGGGGCGGATTCGGTGTCGGGAAAACGACGCTGGTGAGTTCCATCAGCGAGGTGCGGCCGCTGAGCACGGAGGAGACGCTGTCCACCGCCAGCATCGGGGTGGACAGCCTGGCCGGCGTGAGCGGCAAGCGCACCACCACCGTCGCGCTGGACTACGGCCGTCTCACGCTGGGAAACCAGGTGACGCTGTACCTGTTCGGCCTGCCCGGGCAGGAGCGGTTCTCCTTCCTGTGGGACCAGGTCGCCTACGGTGCCCTCGGCGCCGTGGTGATGGCCGACGTCCGCCGGCTGGACGACTGCTTCGCGTCGGTGAACTACTTTGAGAAAATGGGGCTGACGTTCGCCATCGCGCTGAACTGCTTCGACGAGGCCCCGATGTATGACCCTGAAGAAGTACGTGCCGCGCTGGACCTCGATCCGGACGTCCCGATCGTGATGTGCGATGCCCGGGAGTCCCGGTCCGTCCGGGACGTACTGATCACGCTTGTGGAGACCATCTACGCAAGTCAGTACCGTGCCGAAAGTCGATGGGCGTGACTATATGGAGACATCAAGCCCGGCGGCCCGATCACTGCAGATCGGCATCATCCCGCCGCTCGTGGACGACTACATCTCGCGGACGCAGGCCGAGCAGCTTATATCGACCGCGCTGACTCCGGGCGCGGCCGTCGCGCTCGTCTCCGCGGGCTCCGAGTCCGACCTGGCCGCCGGGCGTCATTCCGGCAGCGACAACTGGCGCGACCCCTGCGGCAAGACCCAGCTCGCGGTCGCCGCCGCCCAGTGGCTGCGGGACAGCGGCGAGGCCTCCGTCCTCGTCTGGATCTCCGCCACGAACCACGCGGCGGTGCTGTCGGCCTACGCCGAGGCGGCCCGGATGATCGAAGGCCAGATCTCGGGCAACGCGGAGGCGGCCGCCGAGCGCTTCGCCGGCTGGCTCCGCGAGACCAACCGGTCCTGGCTGGTCGTCCTCGATGACCTCGTCCCCGAGGCGATGCCGGCCCGTTTCTGGCCCCAGGGCCCGGCCGGGCGGGTGCTGGTCACCTCCGAGACTTCCGCGCCCCTGCCCGGAAGCCCGGCCGACCCGGCTGTGATCTCGGTCGGGCCGTTCAGTCACCGCGAGTCGCTGAGCTACCTGATGGGCGGGCTGAAAGGCGACGTCGAGCAGCGCCAGGGCGCGGCCGACCTGGTCGCCGCCCTCTACGACGAGCCGCTCGCGCTCTCGCAGGCCTGCGCGGTCATCTCGACTTCCGACCTGACCTGCCACGACTACAACAAGCTCGTGGACGAGACCCGCGAGTCCATGATCGGCGACGACACCTCGGGTGCCGCGCTGACCTGGGCCCTGTCGGTCCAGCACGCCGACATGATCTCCTCCGGCAAGGCCCAGGAACTGCTGGTCCAGGCCTCCCTGCTGGACGCCACCGCGATCCCGGCCGGCGTGTTCGGCGCGCCGCGCCCGGATGAGCTGGACGCGCTGGGCGCCGCCGGGCTGGTCAGCATCGACGAGGCCAGCCGCCCGCCGGTCGTGCGGATCAACCGGGTCACCCAGGCCGCGGTCCGCTACGCCATGCCGGACGAGATGTTCGCGATGGCCGCGCGGGCCGCGGCCGACTCGCTTCTGGCCTGCTGGCCGGGCAGCGACGAGCCGGAGTGGCTGGCCCGCTCGCTGCGCTCGTGCACCAGCCGGCTGGTGGACCACGCGGGCGACCTGCTGTGGGATGAGCGCGGCTGCCACGACCTGCTGCTGCGCGCCGGGCAGAGCCTCGACAACGCGCGCCTTCCCGGCGCCAGCGTCGACTACTGGGAGAACCTGGTGGCGGTCAGCGAGCGCAAGCTGGGCCTCACCCACCGCAGCTCCCTGGCCATCCGCGAGCGCCTCGCCCGGGCTCACCTTCGTGCGGGCCGGGCCCGCGAGTCTCTCGTCTGGTTCGAGCGGATCCGTAC
>Ga0131853_10003903_pt1 | contig 26770 bp, 15 predicted proteins | sample TergutLab28metaG_FD_92764 | JGI IMG/M metagenome (GOLD analysis project Ga0131853, IMG submission 92764) | Labiotermes labralis P1 segment gut microbial communities from Petit-Saut dam, French Guiana - Lab288 P1 (version 2) (version 2) | ecosystem: Host-associated > Arthropoda: Insects >... | reverse complement strand
TTCGGATGTTAATACATCCATCCTCAGGAGCTTGCGACTTATTTGTTGAGTTATTTCATGGGTTGTATTGCTCTGGTACGATGTTTGTTGGTGTTACGTTGTGGTTTGGCTGGGGTGGTGTGGTACCCGGATACAGGTTGAAGCACTGCTGTGCGTGATTGCGCTACCAAACAGTCAGCATAACCTGTATGACAAATCCCTATTGCTGCTTATACAGTACTAGACTCTTTATGGTGGACGGTAAACCTGTCCGAAACATGAAGAGTTCTATACCAAAATAAATTTGTGAAATGGTCGACCTCGTTTGTTTTATTATAAGAATATATCACGATGCACGGTCCTCCGAATGTCAAATATGAAAACGCATGTAGAAAATCATAACTAAGACAAACTGTTTTCAATATAAGGTTTATTTCAGCTAGCTCTCCAATCAGACGAAAGCATCTGCAGATCTTATTTCCCAACACGCCCGGCTTGTCCATCTTGTAGGCCTACTGAACTTCCCTTTCATCTCTGGTACTGCGGACAGGACAGTCGCAAACAGGTTCGGCACAAACCGTCACACACTTTTCGGAAGGACCAAACAGCATGTTCCACGTCCCAATCAGCCAGGCAAATCTTGAGGGAAACTGTACCGGACGGCAACACTAATTTTTCTAGCCAATTATATTCTGATTCATGGTTCCGTTTAACGTCTCCTTTACCTAAGAGCATGAGTTATATTCCTTTACTCTGTTAACTGTGTATGTAAGTAAAAAAAGATTACTCATTAAATTCAAAGGATTTTGTTTTCAAGCCCGCACATCTGAACTAATTAGTGTTTCTAGTGAACTCGACTAAATTGTAAGGCACTGTTGTCACCACGCACAGTACATTCCCGAAGTCAAGGTCTCTTCAGTGATCTTCCAAAGAATTAACTGTCGACAGAAGCTTCATACACAACTAAACACAGAGCATTATTACACTACATACTGTACGTCATTCCACTCTTCGAAATACAGGAGAACCTGACATGTGAATGCAACGCAAGCAGACGAGCATCGTACATATGTATGTCGAGCAGAAAACTAGAAAATACAGTGCTGCTTAATACAGCGAGTACACATTTAGAACCCATAAGGTTTTATTGTGGACTTGGCTACAAGACAGTAGACGTATGACAAACTCATTAACTTCAGAACAATAAGACGCAATGCAACTAAGTTGAATCTGCAAATTCTGCATATAAAACGCGATAATTATCCTTTGAAAAACAGCTCTCCGTTAGGTGCAATCATTAAATGCGGGATGTACAAACTGCTTCCTGTGCCATCGAAATAACTTTCCTTTGGAAATGCGCATGTTTTCTGCGTCTTTATTTTTAATTGGCCGATCCGTTTGTCGGCTGCTTTAGCAGCAACTGCTCATTCGTGGTGTCAAGTTCGAATACAGGATAGGGATTTTATTAACGTTATAAAAAAAAACTACAACTGGATTTAGCTTCATTTTTACATTCCTGGCTGGTGGATGGGCAGATAAGGACTCGGTAGTTAATTGAGCAAGCCTTTTCCGTATTAAATCGACCTCAGATTTTGTGTGTGTGTGAACATATTATGGCCCGGTACTCTCATTCCAAAATACTCAAGTCTAAATAATATTACAGTATGACACATACAATACTCTTCGACCCGCAGGTCCTCTTTATCGGAAGGACAAGACAACCTTCAAATAATCGCTAAAAGAACGTAGTAATATTTCACACAAGAATGCATAGTCCAATAAAGACGCGCTTTTTGTAAAGTAATCACATTTCGCTACACTTGGGCCTCACATTGCCCCATCTCCTCTGCCCCTCCCGATTGCGACAGTGACTGGCTGTCCGCAACGAAGGCGAACATCCCATTGCTGCAGGTTATGTAATAATGACGCAGTAAGGCAAGCAGGAAATAAACGTGAGCATGCATCACAGGGTCTGGCTCTTCACCGCGTCTTCCCTTTACACACGCTTCCTTCATATCCACCCTCCATTATGCATCCCCTTTATTCATCAGCATCTGCATCCCAGAAATAATTTGGTTCTTGTATTTATATATTCAGAGTAAATCCACCGAAACAAGTACGTAAATAATACTAACGTTAATATTTAAATTATTTATAAACTCAAAACACTGTTACGAGAAATTGCAGCCCATCGCCAGACAAACGTTTTATCTGCATTTCCCGACGTCTCTTACATGCGTCTATCTGAGAGACGACGACAGCCAAGTCACAAGCACATACAGGCGCGTAATACTGCAACTCCTAGCCGTACAAATTTCGTATTTTTAATTCCACACCTAGGTAACAAAAATCTGTATTACAGCTGCAAATTAAAATCAGCCGCTTGAGTTTGCATGAGGCAACCGTTTGCACAGTCCGTACGGTTACACGCTCGAGTCAGAACTTCGTACTGCCTACTGTAACATATGTGCTAAACGTTAATATTCTTCACGGCAGAATTAATTAATAGCAGCACTAGTAGTATTGTGGAAGAAGTAGAACTGGTGGTGGTAATAGTAGTAGCTACAGCAGTTTATTTTTGTGAAAAACTTCCTGCTTAAGGATGGATTTCTTATACATTAAATGCGTCGGAGTCGACTAAGACGTCGACCAAAAAACAGATGGTGGAACTGTGTACAGACAGATATTAACAGATGAAAAATTAAAAACTGGAAAGAAATGTCAAAAAACAGAGCAGACTGGGAGAAGTCCATTAAGGAGGCGAAGGTCAGCACTGGACAGTAGTGCCATCAACGAAGACGAATTATAAGAAGAAATTTGTCTGATTAGCTTAAAAGACTTCGCCCCGTTGCCATGTTTGTACCTGATTAAAAAACATTTTATACATAATTTATACGTAAGATTATGATCTATTTCCATACCAAATTTCACATTCTTAGCTCGAGCAGTTCATTAATCATCGCCACCAAACCGAACGCTAAATACTGGCCTGCATTCTATACAGCCATTTGTTTTACAGTAAGAAATGACAGGAAGAAATCTTAACAAACCCTGCTTGTGTTTCAAAGTCTATTAACGCACATTTCGAACTTCCTCACAGTTTCATATATCTGTCATGTTGTTATCACCGACAATGGGAAATTAAACATGCAAAGCTTCCAGCAACATAACGTTCATATCAAATTCGGTTTACATCAGTCAGACGACAAAGCTGAAATGGAGACACGCACAGTCGGTATAGCGATCTCAGAATCCTACTTATTTGCGCTTCAATAGGCAAGCAGCCAAAAACACTGGCTGGTTACGCGGAAGGGAATTCGCGACTTCAGATACTTCCGCAGTTACTAACCGGAATGCGTTTAACGACTGCGCCGTGAAACAGCAGTCTCTGCTCCACCTGTTCATGTGCTGTCGGTTAAAATTCTCAGTTAAGCCAACGGCTCTAAAAATGTAACATGACTGCCGTCATGCTTATACCTACGCACTTAAAGTTACGAACGATAAACACGGCCAAGGGGAGCCCAAATACCGGACGCCAGAACACCGGGACAATAAATTTTGTACTATGGCGCCTAATATTTGTGGGTCCAAAGCGCGGAAACTAATCAAGTCGCTGTTCTGGCGCCAAAAATTCTGAAATGGTTTCTCAACGTCTGTCAAATTTGTGAACCTCTGGTAATGAGGATCTGATATGAATTAAAGATAGAGGGAAGTATTATACTGCCAGGATCATTAAATCCAGCTGGTCATGATGGGCCAGACAACTCTTTTTACTCTATGACCTCGTGATCCAAAACACTGCAACCGGCGACTCACAGATAGACGTAATACTGCAGATAGTTGGGTGGCTGTTTTTTGTTGTCTTCTGTGTTTTAACATCGAGACGTTCTTCAGGTATGTGCCACATAAAATGCAGCAATAAGTGTCAAACCTATTAATTTCTTCTCAAAATACAAGCGACTTTTAGACGGTTACTTTTATAAAAGACAGCGCACTGGAAGTCCATTCTTTTTAGTTTTTCTCGCGACCAGCTGACTGCAGCTTGAACTAGACATGCATGTCGCAAAGCAAACGCACAAAACACACCGAAGACACATCGAGAGTGCAAGATACGAGGTTCTCACAGCGGTACGGCGGAATATTCGACGTGTTTATGCTATATAAACTTGTAAAGAGCTACCGATGTTCCGAAACAACGGTAGTGCCTTCATATGCCAGCTGTCCAAAAGCGTAGCTTCTCTTCGTAGACTACTGTAATGTGCTCATGAAGGAACTACGATCCTTAGAAACGCGGGTTACTGTTCACCGGTCGATATGGCGTAACATCGTCTCCACTGTCAATTGCAACCTCAGGAGCAGGTCGCCACAGATCACGGTGCAATCGAAATTTATTCCATTAATCACCACTTGCTCATTCCTAATCTGCTTCTCCGAGTTCGTGCTGTGCTCTTTTATACACACCACTCAAGAATTTGGTGCCTAATAAGGCTGACCTTCTTACAAGCCAAAAATCTGCTTCTTTATCTTACTTATTTACCTCCACGCCCTCTGCATTTGTGTGCGATGTGGACATTAAGAGTGGTCCAAATATCGGTTAACCGGTTAATAAAACACAGACTAAAATACGATGTGAATTTCTTTCAAACTTACTACATTTACAAGACAGGCAAAATACGTATACACGTAACATTGACGCACGCACGCGTAACTACTGTTGCCGTGGAAAAGCAACAGGTAATACATAAGCCTGTCGTGAATGAGTGTTTGCAGCCTTAGGTATCCAGCAAGCAATGCGCAGGCGCCATACTGTCATCTGTGGTCTGTCCGGGCTACAATTTGTCTACGGTATCTCACAACCGGTAAGTATCTCGGGAAAAAAGCTATTGAACGTAAAAATATGTTTTGATTATCTCTACAATTTTTGTCTGAAACATTTTCCATTGTAAGATGAATTGAGAGAGATACGAACAAAAATGTATATTGGTCTTCGTGTAAAGAAAACGTTATTCTTTCCAGAGTTTAATGAAACTTGAATATTCCCGACAGATTTTAGAAAAACACTCAAATATCAAATTTCATGAAAATCCGTCCACAGGGAGCCGAGTTGCTCCACGCGAATGTACAGACGGACAGACTGACATGACGAAGTTAACAGTCGCTTTTCGCAGTTTTGCAACGCGCCCAAAAACTGATCTAAATGAGATCTTCAATGTTCAATGCACAACTCACAAAGCTGTAATCCCGTTTTTTCAGATTTACTGGTACCAGCAAGCCTACCTGACTTAAGCAGCGCGTAATTTCATTTCGGTTTACTTCTGGGCCATCCAGAAGCAACGTGCGCTACGCATTCTTTAACAGGTTTATAGCCTACCGCCTGCTTATTGATCTGCCATACGTTAATAATTAACACACGAAGTAAAAACGGAATATTGGCAACAACGCATAATGATTTTGTATCGTCACAACACACCTGTATATGATCCCAACAAACTATTTAGGACATACGAGGGTTGTCCGGAAAGCATCCAGCCATTTTGAATATCTCGAGAACCGGTCGCGTGGCCTTGATGTAACTTGACAGCCAGTCAGAGGAGACCTTACTGCTCATCCGTGAACAGTCACTTTCCCGTGGGGCTAGTCAGTCGGCAGTGGGACGCCGTTGACTGAGCCTGTGTACTGCGTGACCGTCGCATTCACTACGACCGAGCGAGCAGATCAGCTGCATCATGACAATGCGTCTGCCAATTCTACAGCTCTCATACAAGCATTTTTGGCAAAGCATCACATCATCCACGTCTGTCAGCCCTCTTACAGCCCAGATTTGGCTCCCTGCGACTTCTGGCTTTTCCCAAAGCCAAAATCGCCGTTGAAAGGAAGGAGATTTTGAATGCGATGGTCACACAGTACATAAGCTCAGTCAACGGCGCCTCACTGCCGAATGACTAGCCTCACGGTAGAGTTATTTCAAGGATGCACAGTAAGGTCTCCTATGACTGGCTGCCAACTTACATCAAAGTCACACGACAGGTTCTCGAGATAATCAAAATGGCTGGATACTTTCCGGACAGCAGTCGTAGTTAATTCAGTGTTTTAGTAAGCAATTTTACAATTTTGTCTCAAGTGACAGTGTATATAATTTAATGAGATTACATTTGTAAACGTCTGACGCTTCCACCTGGCATTTTGTACCAAACGCCCTGATAATAGTCCAGCCGGACCCAAAACATGTTGGAGTCGCAATAAAATAGCTGGGACATCCCAACCTCCGTCAAGACCATGGCTCTGCAACACGCCAGCCACGGGCCCCATGTGCCCCCCCCCCCCCAAAGTTGTATTAAGCAGCCCGCGGCCACATATGTCAATTACGTACATACTACAAAAATTACACAATAATGTAGGCAGTTAGGTATACTACTTGCTGTGATCTTTACACGTGCGGTTCGCCAACCAGCCTACAATAACCGTTGTGGCCCTTTGCTATAGAAAGGTTGGACTCCCACGGTGTACACAGTTGGTTTGCTTTAATGATAGACTACATAATGAGGTTTCCCAATTTGTATTCTTCAGCAAATATTAACAGAGCCTGAACATGTCATGGTGGATAAGATATGCCAGTACGGAACATGAAATATTGAATAGTTTTTACGAATGTGTCTGTTTCAATCCTACATATGAGACATGCAAGCAAAATTTTTATCGAAGTCACCGGATAAAGATAAATTCTTGGATACCTATGTATAGTTGGAGAATAACATTAATAATGTATGCCTATGTTAAAGCAACATTGAAGTGCCGAATGGATTAGTTTTCCGGCACAGGACAAAATCTACTGTCTGGCTCTTATGAACTTGATAGCAAACTCTGCGATCCTACAAAAGGCTGGAAATTTACTGACCAGTTCAGCGAACGTCAGATTCTCAATAATGGCTCTACTTCATGGAAAATTTTAGTTGTTTTCTGCAAATGAAAGCCCGCCGTAGCTGCGAGAGAAACACAAATTTCTTCCTGCTCTCATGGAATGGCGAAGCACATTCTTTGACAAATTCCACTGACGTTAACATACTTCTCTGCGTCAATGACAAAAGAAACTGATGCGATGTTCAGACAGCAAAAGCCAACACAGACTACTACTGGAAACCAGTATTCAATAACAGGTTCCACTTTTTGCACCTTGCTTTCCCTATTTCATAATCACACTATAGCAATGCCCGTGCGTATGTTGTGTCCAGCCACAACAACCGTATGGTATTCATCTCATAACTGGTATAACAAGTCGTCTTCCAACCTTTGTACTTCTTAATTAAATACCAACAACACGCCCCAAGAACTACGAATGAGGAAGACCTTAATGATTTACGCATGGTCTCAAACTACTGTGTTGTAAGAGATCTTCCAAATTGGCTACATACAAAAGTTTTAACGGGGGGGATTTCGCTTTTCGTAGAAGGTAGAATAATAAGGCGACCGCGCGCTGCCTAATGTTAATGTTTAGTTTGATGGAGTAAGTAATGAGCTACCGGCCACACGTGAGTGAAATAACCTGTCGAATTAGGCCACAGACCCGTTTGAAGCGTGGTGGAAGAATACTGTCAATAAAACCTATTTTAAGGAAACTGTGTGTGAGAAACTTAACTGGATTTTTCTCTGTCAGCAAGTAGTCCAGTGACGGGTTCCGGTAAGCTACGTAAGGAACCTTCGGGTTCCATACAAGGCGGGTAAATTCTTGGCCTAGTCAGCGAGCAACAGCTCTTCAATAAGAAATTTGCTTCACGGAATTACCCAAATAATTACCCTCCTATTACCCAAGCTGGATCCCCTTATATTAAAACCAACCAACTTAATGAAACATGAATGCGGCTTTGAATGCTTCACAACAAGTTCCGCATTTACCAATCGATACGGCGCAACATACAATAAAGAAGGATATCCAGAAAGGGCATTATAAGAAATTCACAACTCACAATTTTGTATTAACTGGTCAGTGTCTATAACGCTGGGTACGATCCATCTTCGACAACACCAACATGAAATCCGCACTAATATGCAACATGACATAACAAACTTGGGACTTCAGAAGTCGGCACCACTTCACATACTTATTATGGCGAAAAATCATGACAACCAGCCTGTGGATACTCACGGTGCAATGTGCACTGATAACTCAGGTGCAAATGTAATATTCCATTAAGTTTCATTCGTCGCGAAAATTAATGAAATTCGCACTTAAAACCACTACCTTACTGCAAAATTTTAAATTCTGCGTGGACTGACACACAACATTTAACGTACTCTTCACCTCCGAACGTTAGGTAGCATCCAGTGCCATGTTGGGGCGGCAGACTATCACGATTCGACAGCTGTTACAGGAGGAAAGACACGCAGAAATAAATTCTTACTTTTTTTAACTGCAAATAAACAAGCTAAAAGTAATGGATGCTCTCTGCAACATCGGCCAAATAGACAGAAGCGTCCTTAATTGCGGTATAATCTTTTCTACAGCGTTTCAACACCATATAAAGTCATTTACTGCAATCCATACACTGCCTACTGTGCAACCTAACCCTTCCCTCCAATGAACATCTACACAGCATAATTACCAAAAGACGTACACTTACTTCCTAAATCCATTATCTGCAATAGGACTTAATGCTCCTAAACTATATATGTTAGATCTGATTCCACAATAAGGACAAATCGCGATTATGTCCAGATAAAAAGCGATGTGACCACTAGTTCTGGGCAAATCTGAATGTCGTTAAGTAATGAAGCACACAATATTTAATTTTTTTAATAAATTAAAACCAACAAGTAGCCTGTGTTTAAACGGCAACACCCAACTGCTTATAATTTACCTCCTATATGTTTTAGCCCTTCATGGGCCATTTTCAAGCAGCCACAGGAGATAAATTACGAGCAAACAGGGGTTATTCTCTAAGCACAGTATAGGTTATTAGTTGGTTTTAATTTCTAAGATTTACTACGAAATACCCAGTAATATGCAACGCTTTAATATACGCTTACGTTCAAATGCCCAAGCAGGCATGGTCTGATCCTAAAGAGAACTTCGTGCTAACATATTACGCCGTCAAGACAGCGTGGTCTGCACCCGTCCTTCGTATTAAGAAGGTCCCCTCTGCATATACTGACCGGCTGTCATAAATGACATCTCGAGCAATTTCCTGAAGATGCGAGCCAAATAGTTTTATGTGCATTCGCAACTCTCTTAAAATCGTCCGGTCCGGCTGTACACATGAAACAAGTCGCGAACCATTAAACGGATTTTAATGAATATCGGTAGTGGGGAGTTTTACTAACATTTGTGGACACAAGCAAATTTTCATTAAAAGTCGGAAAAAAATTAACAACCACTGTACATAACAAATATGCGTCTCTGCGAGTAACCCAAACACAATTCACTAAATATTTATCGGCAACAAAAACATTTCATGCCAAAGCTGGTGATCAAAATAATACACGTATTTTATACCTAACGCACTTTTTGCATTAAGTCTTACGGATTTCAAGATAATTAAATAAGAACTGTCACAGCATGTTACGCTCCCGAACATGTACGCTGAACAATCACCATCGGTCTTCCAACGACACGCAAAAAATACAGAACAATCGACGATGCTTTCCGAACACAGAAGACGCTCGGTCCAAGACGAAGCATTCTTCCACCCAATCTTACAGCACTTAATTCACTATCCACATACAGCTCTACTACACTGAAATATTATCACTTTATTCGTACATACGCGCATTAATACTTCTGGAGCTTATCTGAACAAATACTTAAAACATTTTAGCTTATCGCAGTAAATAGTCGGGTATGGACGTACGCATGCTGGCTGTAATTCCTTCTGCCTAACTCCCCTACTACGACTTCTGACGACCCTGTTAACACAGACTTTCGGTCGCATCGCGATACGCCAACACAGCAGTGACAGAATTGGCATCCTTGAGCTAGAAACAAGCGTGGTCGAACAGCAATGCTAATGTGATTCGAGGTTTTCACGGCGTAGTTGCCGCTCTTTCCCTCTTTAATGCAACTGATTCTCCAAAGCAATTTATTCTTCTTGGACTACCCTGAAGATGGAGGCAATACGCTTCGCCTTAACACTGGTAACAAATTACCAATGAACACGACGTTATATCCCCGAAGACTGCAACCTTCAAAATCAGTACTATTGTGAACTGGAGAGGAGGTGCCCCATATACTGATAGCAGGGATATGCACAAACCTGTCACAACTTCCTACAGTTTGTTATTTCCTGGTAATATTTACATGCACAGTACCGGCAAGTGACGCACTTTCAGTGCAAGAAAGTCAACGTTGATCTAAAATACCGCTAAAGATACAATTCTTACAAAATACACGCATATATTGTAACGACTCGACCGGCCACTTAGACAATACTAGATATGACCATGCAAACTGAAATGTGCTTACTTTCAACATAAACTCTTGATCATTCGTCGTGTTAAATGGCTTCGGGATTTTCCCGCAAGAAAGCAGAAGTTTAATGTTGTAAATAAAACAAACAGCGTAAATATTATTATTCATGAGAAAAAATTATCTCTGTGCCTCGTCAAATGTACAGAACATAAAAAATATTTCAAATAAAATTTGAAATCTTAATTAGATCTGGGTCTACAGCTGATATCAAATAATAATTTTGTACAATGTAATCCCCCCCCCCCTAAAATAACCATAACCACGTGAAGTATATGCCTGATACAGGTCAACATTGGTCCCCTAAGCTTTCAGTGAAATACTACACACCCATCTTCATGAAGACCTCTCAAGCTTTTCAAACAAAATGCGAACGAACGAACACAATCTCCCTGAAATGCATTCAGCTGACAAACTTTATATAAAAATGCAAAAAACTCCCAATATATTGTTCACACATACTGTGTTGCCACAAGTGTGGCCCCTTACATACATGTAGCTCAAAATATTCCAAGTGTTACTGTAAATGGATCAAGTTTCTAAACTCTTCCTATGAATGAGATTATGTCTGTTGAAATACTCACTAGGGTTGTGGCTTTTCTGTTATAAAATTTTGATAGACACTGCTTTCGAGTAACAGAAGTATGAACCAAGACCACCTCTCAATTAAAGTTGTTCATGATGTGTGTTTGACCTGCATCATTGTGATAACTGAAGAATAAGAACCAACTAGATGCTACTTATTATTTTATTGTACTTTCTTTAGGCTCAACATGTTTCGGGCATTACTATGCCCAACATCAGGAGCTCACGACTATAATGCTGATCGCCACGTTGGTCGTCTCGTTCTTGGGCTGCTGTAGGTTGGAAGTTAGGTGCGGTTAGGGTGGAGTAGTGTCCAGGCTGCAGGCTATAGCCTGCAGCCTACACCCTGGTCAAAACATGTAGGAGTGTGATACCTGTCTTGAATTGTATTTTATGATTTGTATTGTAATGTATTATATTGAGTGGATTTGTTGGTTTATGTATTCACTCTGACATGACAGAAGTGTTAATGGTGGAATGTATTAGTTGTGTTGTTGCTGTAATTTGTAACAACTGTGTTTTCACCAGCTTGTTTTAAGAAGTTCTGATGCTGCTTTAGTTATTGGGGTGGGAGATGTGAGGTTTGAGGTTCTTACAGCACTTTTCATGAACATTCAAGTCTTCTGGGGTGTTACTGCATGTAGGCTGGTAAATAGTTACTAGAGTTTCAGAGGAATTTACTGTCTCTGGGTTAAGGTAGTTGAAGAAAGGACCACCTTGGGCTACAATGAAGATGGAGGCAACAACTCCTCCTAAATGTAAGTAACTGTTTACCAATTTACATGGCATCCTATTCAAGAATACTTGAATTTTGAAGGTGGGAGATATTATTATTATTATTATTATTATCATCATCATCATCATCATCATCATTATTTTCTTCTTATTTATGCGGGGTATTTATACTTATATTCCTGAGACAAACTATGTCCCTAGGGAATACAATGTTGCAGCTATTCTGTTGTTACTATTCATGGTGCTTATATCATCAGTTTCAGTGTTGAATCTATTGTACTTTTATGTAAGTACTTTCCGAAGTATGTGTGCAGTGCCCAATATGGCTGTATGTAAAAGTACAAAACAAGGTGGTCCTTTCTTCAACTACCTTAACCCAGAGACAGTAAATTCCTCTGAAACTCTAGTAACTATTTACCAGCCTACATGAAAAGTGCTGTAAGAACCTCAAACCTCACATCTCCCACCTCAATAACTAAAGCAGCATCAGAACTTCTTAAAACAAGCTGGTGAATGTTAACACAGTTGTTACAAATTACAGCAACAACACAGCTAATACATTCCACCATTAACACTTCTGTCATGTCAGAGTGAATACATAAACCAACAAATCCACTCAATAGAATACAATACAACACAAATCATAAAATACAATTCAAGACAGGTATCACACTCCTACATGTTTTGACCAGGGTGCCATCCTTGGGGAGTCTTCTAGAGTTTGATGCTTGTCATGAATTTTATTTCATGATTTGTACATTATTGTGTGCATTTGTTGGCTGGGTACTGAATGTAAGCAAATGTATGGTATAAGCAACATAAAATGTCACAGTAAAATTTTGAGAAATAAAATAATTGCATTTTGGAGGTAAATAAAATAATTACAATATTACTTTTCAGACTTGCATTTATTCATTAATTTTTCATATACTGCACTATAAAATATGTAAACTGTAAGTCAATTTCAATCCCAACATTTCATAAAATGTCACCAACTATTTTGTTGAATTTTTAATACTTTGAGGTCCAAAATTCATGTAATTAATATATATACACAAGATCATACCTCAGAGAAGACACAGCATCTCCATTACAAGGACCACCCCTTTAAAACAATGAATAAGGCAGACAACAGCTGCATATCCTGACAGTCACATGTCACAAATAAAATGTTCTCTGTGGGAAAAATGCAGAATTCCTGATGATTAAAACAGGTGGTACACATAGTACCCACTGTGCCACAAAGGATTAGACATATATGAGTTGATATATGTATGGTTTTGTTATGTCAGTGATTTCCTAAAATCGGCAAGTTTCAGCAGAATATCTCACGGCTTCAAAATTTGTACTCCTCACCAAATGTTATCAGAGTTGTCATCAAAAACAGATGAAATGGATAGGGCATGCAGCATGCATGGCAGATATGAAAACTCCAAACATTTTACTCAGGAGACTACAAGTGAAAAGACCACTTCACAGATCTAGGTGAAGGTGATGGGACAGAATTAAAATGAATGTTAAAAAAAAGAATTCTAAGGCATGGACTGAAGTCAGCTGGCTCAGGACAGGTTCCAGTGGCAGCCTTTTGTGAACACAATCATGAACCTTCAGGTTCCATACAAGTCAGAATTTCAAGACAGACTCTGCTCCATAGAGTTGGCTCTATACCATAAACATGATACAAATCCAAATATTCTTTAGCACACAATGTCCAGTCATGTGTGCAGGCACTTCATGAATGTGACCTTTCAATGAAGTGAATGAAACTCAGGCACAATAATTATCATATATCATCAATATCAAAGTTCAAAAATGGACTAAAAATATGTATAAAACCTCATTAAAACCTTAGAAGTGACTTCTAGAAAAATCCAAAATCTAAAAGGTAAAGTGAAGTGAAGAATATTTCTACCATGGCATGTCGTATCAACTTCACTGAAGTTATGTGTGGACAAACATGACGATAACTCAACTAGGTGTAACAATAATCACCTCCTACATTTGTTTAATTGAAACATTATGGACACCAAGTTAAATTTTGTTTTCAACATCTAACATAAGAATGCATGGATGATATTTTTATATACAAGGTTCAGCTTGTTTCCATACACAATACAGGGTACAGAAAAAGAGCTATATCAAACTGGGAGAAGCATGACTATGATTCTGGTTAAAAACTCTCTTTGTTTCTTTATCTTGTAAGCTACTGAAATGGAATGTAAATATGAATACATAGTAGTTACAAAGTCACAAAATCAGTCAATGAACTAGATCAGTTGACCTGTGGTACCTAATGCAGTTCTGACACACACTTCTACCAAAAAAGTATCATTCTAACACTTCTACAACCAATTTCCTCTATGCCAATTAATAAAGAGGTTTTCACGCCTACAACCAATAGTTAACACTGTGCACAAAAGAAATACACATCCATGGAACTCACAACAGCCACCTCTCATTTGCCCTCTATTTCAAACAACATTAACAAATGAACAAATTCACAATTCCCTATTTTCATCATTTTGTACAAAAACACAATAAATTCATATAAACTGTGTATTATATACAAGAGTGCTACTTCTATTGCTCCCCCAAGCATGGCAGCTTTATCACATAACACACCTGCATCTCCTGTGATATCTTGAGATATCTGTGGTGTTCAGGCCAGCAATAACAGAAATGCACTGTATATATCCAAACCAAAATATTAACCTTTTGGCGCTGGAATTATTTTTTTAAATTTTAGTACACCCTGTATATAAAATGTGAATAATACAGAAACCAAATACATTAGAATTATGAAACAAGCTGCATTTTGAAGAGAAAAAAACGGAGAATATATACCACGTTTAAAATATTCAGTACCTATATTTGTTGAATAAATATATAAAATGCAACTTTAGAGGTTAGTGGTGCGGTGCGACCACTATAGTTGACATTAGGCGTCAAAAGGTTAAACAGCACACATAATTAGTGTATTCAAGTTGACACTGTATGAAGTTTGTTTTTGCCTAGATTTCCTTCTACATAATGACAGAACATACTTCTTTACTGTGTCAGTCTTGTGAATCTATATTCCTAATGACCAACATAAAATCTATACTGTCACGGCATTACATACAAAGTTTAACTAAGTATTAAGACCATGGCACTCAAAGCCCATTTTTACACTATACACCCCATAAGGTCACCTTGTAACCAATAACAAAGCTGAGCACAAGTATAAAGTCTGTGTAGTCCTGTACAATGATATCACATACCCTCATCCCTTGCAATACCATCCCTAAACACATCAGAAGCACCCACATGTCTCATATCAACCATTCAAACTGCAAAAACCCTTCTCACTCATTTTATTTACGGGACTCGCTGCTTTATAATTCAACAGTGCGTAACTAATAACGTTAGGTGTATGACACAATTACAGCAAGATGAAAGGGCATGTGGACACCATACTAAAAACAACTACATATGATATGGAAAATAAGTTTCAAATTAATACTATTTACAACAAAATTTAGGTGCTTGGAGGACAGGAGAAGGCTGCCTTCCAGAGTGTGTATGCACAAACATCAGCCTCCCCATAACAATTACTACACCCCTGCCAGCAACCAGACCAGACATGGAGAAGGGAGACATGTGGACAAAAGGACTCCATATACATAATGACATAATGTCTTGTGCACTGTCCAAACACATTTGAGAATTTAGAATGTTTTTGTCTGATGTATGCCCAGCATTTTGACCAACTTCCCGAACACATCTCGCAAATCAGAACCTTTCTCTAAAAACACAACTGACAGAGCATGCCTGCCTCATAAAATGTCAGGAGACATACCCATCCCACCAACTGCATCACAACTGTTAGGGCTGATTTATCAGTCTTGAAATTATCGTCTGTTTCATCACAAAGACATAATTGTTCTTACTGATGCTGTAAAGTGCACTATGACAAATGCCAAAGATGCCATACAGACATTCCTGCAGGAAAAAAATACACTCTAGTTGTCCTTGTTTTAAAATCTGTCCATAAAAGTATTACATTTAGTGTGATTTCACACCACCTGCTGAAAGAGGTGCACTACAACATTCAATGTACAGTATTCCCTGATGGTATCTTAGGTTTCTAATGGCTACAATACTTTGTAGGTTTTGATAGCTAAGGCCAGCTTATTTTCATAAATTTTGGTGATTACTAATTTTGTGAGAAATAAACATTTTCAAATTATAATGCTGAAAATGTGTTTGTAAAAGTGAGCAGGTCTAAACTAGTTCAGCATTTACACCAGGCTTACACAGTATCATTTAATGCAAACTCTCCATAAATCACACACATTCACAAAAAGTTCAGGTGATTACCACTCTCTCTACTTGCTATTCATTCACTGAACACAGTCTCAAAACTTTAATGAATTCATTTTAGTGTGTACTGCTTATGTATCTTGCCACAAATATACAAAATTCTTTTGTTCTTCAGTCAGCTATCAAAGAAAGAATAAAAAATACTGTTCACGAGACTCCACAAATTTTCTGTTGTTCACATCTACTTTGGATAATGCAAGTTTTCACTGACAATGAGCCAAATGTTATACCCCTTTCTTGTACCTACACTAAAGTGTGTTCATCTCCCGCAGGACTACCCACACAGCAATTGACCCATTCACATCACAGCACCAATAGGATGTTACAAACTTTGTCATGAACTGAACTGTATGTCTTAACACCAATGATATGATATCCAAACACTAGTATCTTCTTCCACTCTCAAATCCAAAGATTCATTAACAGACAAAACCATCAAATAATATATTGACTCAAATAAATTCAAGTCTGAAATCTTCAGTTAAGCAAATGCATGTAATAATGGTGTTTTGTAGCAGCCTTTATACCCACAGCATTCTTAAGAACAATTAATTGAAGACATACCACATGCAACACATATTTGAAGGAATTTTATGTACAACTTCCTAACACCAGCCTACTCTCCTATTTCAACTAGCACTTGCTACAGAAAAAAGGAACTTCTATAAAGGGAGTTATAGTTAATTACAGGCACATCAATCACACTACTCAAGTCATATCAAAACATTCACCTCATACGTGATTTAGGTATAAACAAACTAACAGAAAATCCAATGGAGAAGAAATATGGTGTAATTAGACACACCACAAAAATTTATGTAACCAAATGCAATGTTTATGGCAAAAGACAATCAACAAACACGAAAGATAATGTTCAAATTTAATGTGAAAAAATTATATTCATCAGTTATTTTTGAATGAAATCTCAAATTCACTAAAAAGGAGTAGCCTTAAAGGTGCCCATTTGCAGATGTTTGAAGAGCACATGTTGAAACAGAAAGGAAAATGTGGTAGAAAAAATGATGCCTGTTCATAACAAACCAAAATAACAATTCCACAGAAAATCAGCATAGCTTGCTTTTATACTGCACAAAAAGTAACCTGATTTTTTGCTCATAAATATGACAATGGGTATCTCATACCTATAGTATATTTATAAAATTAACTGACTCTTTCCTGAACTAAAACAGTTCAGTAAACTATCACAAAAAACACAGATACAATTTTAATAGTGTAATAAAATTTGGAAACCATGACATTGACACAACAGAACTAATTTAGACTTCAATTTGTAATTCATAGAACATAAAATAACCTCAAAAATACAACCAAGTAGACAAGCAGCCATATTGAATGGCTGTGTGCCAGTTTACAGTGGATCAATAAGTATACCTACCAGACAGTAAGGTTATGTTCTAAACTTGATGTATGGAACTGCACTTAAAACACTCAGTTAAAAATACTGTGTTTACTAGAACAACACTAGCATAATTAACCACTTCACAACACATGAAACAGAAAACAACACAAGAAATCCACCTTTCTCACAAACATGCCAACCACAACATCACATGTGCAACAGTTTCTAATTTCTAGGTGCCATCCCATTTAAAAAACACTATATATATATGCAACTTGTAAAATAAAAAAAACACATTTGTGAACTGGACAATACAAAAAGCAACAAAAGCAAGCCATAAAACACAACACCACATATTAAAAGTGTTTTGGCACAAGGATTAAATTGAACTATAAAAAGAAAAGATATCATCATTTCTTTACTTCACTGTTGGTCTGAAAACCATTGTCTCAATATATTAAACTTGCAACTGATTTCACCCCTGCCAAAACACTGCCAATATATAAACTGCATCATACTTCTACTAAGCGGCTTTTCTCTAACACAGCTATGATGAAGCAAACATACCGGGTATGGGAGCAACACTTCTCGGTTTTCATCCATGTTGGTGATTTCAAATGTTGGTGGCTGAGGGAATAGTCCTTTTCCTGGATATGATGTACTACGACGGAACTTGACAGGGGAAATGACCATTGCTGAGTGCTGATGATTAAATGTTGGACTAGGTTTCCGGTTACCTATATTTCCCATATTTCCCATTGTTTGAAGTGGATTCAGGTTTGGCACAGATCTTCCTCTATTCCATGGAGACAAACCTTGCATGTTGGCTTGATTCTGTGGACCTGCTGACCATGTGTTCTGCTGCGTACTAGACCATGATGTGTAGCCCTTGTTAGGCATGAACATATTCTGGGGATTTTGTTGCTGAATGTGACGAGACAGATTGTGTGGAAAATTGTGGGTAGCCGTAATTGCGCGCCGTTGAGGTGGTTGCCCTTGGGATTGAGGTAATCCGGCAATTTGAGGGCCTAAACTAGTATTATATAGAGGATTTGGATTAGTTGGAGGAAAATTTTGAAACGCTAGAGTTCCATTTACAGCAGGTACATTTAAACTGTGCAAAAGACCTTCTTCCATGGGCCCTGAAGACCACAGACTAGCTGTGGAAGTGTTACTAGAATTAATCACATTAAGACTAGGCTCTGATACATTAAATCCAGTCCCTAACTGTAGGGGAGTTGTAACTGCTGGACCAATTTGCCCCTGTTCATTCGGCTTGTCAGTCTGTACGCCACTTCCAATATTTCCCGACGAACTGTCATCTTCTTTGGCTTTCACATTTTGGTCTCCATTCACGTCAGAATTTGGAGACAGCTGCTGTTGTGATTTTACAGCTGATTTCTCGATCAGAAGTTCATCTTGCATTGCTGTATGTTGATGTGATGAAATGGTATCCGGCACAGACGTAGGTGTGGTAAAAAACAAAGATGAGCTATTAGTTGAACTTGCTGGAAATTCCACTGATGAAACAGATCCAACGCTAGAATTGACACTAAACTTGAAATCCCCCATTTAGAGCTTGTTGCTGCGTGTAGTTTTGATATCCGGGGGGGAGGGGGAACAATCCTGTACTCTCACACGCACACGACCTGCATCTGCTACACAAGACCACCTTTGCCGACCGCTGGTGTCGAGACTTTTGCTCTGCTCGTTGAGCATTCCAACTTTTATCTTCAGATGGAAGCACCAACACGTCCATTCATATCACAGAGTACGTGATTAACATGCTACCCATGATTCTCTGCACTTCTGCCATCTATGAACGTGACTTGGACAAACGGGAGAGATAGCCTGGTAGGTTATGGGGCTACCTGTTATTCGAACTGCGTCGTTGCTCTCTGACTCATACATAGCATTCTCCCATTACTGAAAAAGTTTTTTAAAGTGTGGGTAAAAATGCAGAACAATGGAACAACGTTGATTATTGATACAACCATGGCCTGCAAGTTCCCTTAACAGTTGCAAGCCTCAGTGCAGTAACCTGAGTCAGAAACCACATAAGTACACCCATTGGATTTGTGTTGAAGTGGAAAGTGGCAATGGGACAGCTTCTTCTCCAAGCACTTCGGTTTTCCCGTCATTATTATTCCGTGAATATACCACACTCACATTTCATTTGTTTACTACAGGCACTATAGAACTTCAGCAACTGATAGCCATAGCAAACAAAGCACTTCTCTCTCTGTCATGGCACAACTGACTTTTGTTGATGCATTAACTTTACAAGGAAGAAAAGAACGTCAGACTTCTACCCTAGCCTACCATTTTAGGACACCTGCCAGCCAATGACAATACCAAAGGAAATATTTCTTTCTCTTGTTGCAAATCAAAAATTTTATTAAAGAGCTTCTGAGAAATCAGTTTGTAGATGATGCCAAATGGTAATTAGTGGGGTAATATCAAATATTCACAAGATAAAAACCGCAAATATTATTCAAGCCAATAAACATATGTTGCATATCCTGTAATGTAGGTACATGAACTGCACTCAAAACAATGTGTTTTCACTATGATTCCATCTAACCAGGTGGTAAACACACCATTGAACACAGTGTTTGCAAGTAGCAGAAAGGCTGTAGCCTGCTGAGTCTGCAAATTATCTCCCTGTGTAATGTTACAGCTTAATTTTAATTAAAAAACTTAAACAAAGTGAAAACATCTACATTTTAAATCACACATTGACCACAATTAACAAAAATACACTCTTGTCATAATATATATCCCCTTTATTGGTACATATGTTAATAATGTGTAATACAGATTTTAAATAAAAAATGCAAGAATTATACAAGCAGAATTTAAACTAAGTAAATCACAAGGTTACAATAACTAAATCAAACAACAAAATTACTTCATATGTAACAATGCAATTTCCTATCAATGTTCTGTCATAGATCAACTACAAAGGTATAACACTGCATTGAAGCATCTGATTTAATTAAAACTGGGGCTCCCAGTGACTCAGTTTTAAAACCCTTTTAAGGGTTTAGTAGAAGAAAAATAACGTTCAGTCTTCAAACAGAAGTTTTTGCAGTCACTCTGCTCTTCACATCTTCATAGGATGGCAAAGACTGTAATATAATATTTTTAATAACCAAAGTGTGAAAACTGTAGTGGACCCACAAATCACTCAATGAATGTTTTCCAGAACATACACTGTGCATTATCATCAAGTGCCTATGAGTTTAAGAATATATATAATTTACATACATGTTGATAAATTAGAAAATAGCAGTGACAATAACAAAGAGACCCACACTACATTACAGATGCAAGAGCAAGGCTCACATTTGCTTGATATTTGTATCTTACATATTAAAAGATTTTGATGCCTTTCTTACACATATTTCACACTTATCCCACTGCAAATTCTAATAACATAACAAATTATCTATACAGTGCAAATGTGAACCGAATGTTTGCATTTTGGGTCAGCCAAGCTTGACACAAGGACACTTTCGCCAGAGTGTGCACACACAGAAATATTCACTGTGTTTATTAAAGGCACCTCAGAATTAATCTATACGCAGCAAAAGCAACATTTATAACTATACATTGTAAATTGCTTTGTGATGAGATAAAAACCAGTTACCTAATTAATCAATTAACTTGTTAATTAATTAAACAGAAACATTAACAACAACTGTACATGCTCTCATTTACTGTAGTAAGCAAACATGCAAACAAAATTCTTTGTTATGTTATAATGAAATTAAGATGTGTTACTTTGAAACCATATGCCATGACTGTCCGGTATGCAGGGTATGCACCCTGCACACCAGACAGTCATCCACACAGAGTGACAAGTATCAAGTGTCACATAGACACAGTTATTTCTCCTGATGATGGGCACATAGTCGCCCGAAACATGTAGAGAAAAGAAATAAACATACTAAGAGAAACTGTGCATCAAGTTGGCTTTATTTACAAGATTATACTGGGATGCAGAGTCAACAAACTATAAAAACCAATTACTGTCATTATTGAGAATTAAATGATGACCCCAAACCACAAGTCATGCAGGTTCTACTGTAACTAAAGTTGTGGTACAGCATTAAAACAGCACAGCTGCAAGATGATAAGAGATGGTTCCTAAAACTCGGAATATATTGCAAGTTATCGGACGAAAATAAAATTCCTGTTCCGAAAGGCAACACACAAAAAAGAAAATACATCCAAGATACGGTTGATACTGAACATCTAAAATTTTATGCCATTTAATGACAAACTACATTAATAAAAGCTATATAAAGTATTGTGATATCTCAATTATAATGTCACTTTCAGGTTCAATACATAATACCCGACTTTCAAATTGCCCACATATAAACTCTTGTTTATGCATGGGGAAAATATATGAATAAGATTCAGAGACAATGAGTAAATCTTTGTAAAAGTTTTCCAAGCTGTTGAAAGAATACTGTCCTCTGGGATATGATGCCTCATAGTTTGGTGGATAAATATCAACACCAAGGAATTTCTTGCATACTTCCTTTATACTCTAAAGCAGAAGCAGCATATTCATCTAGATTACAAAGCAACATGTCCCTTATGACAGAATTCACTACAGTCGCCATCATGTAAACTTCAGACCTCACACATAAGTTTCCATGAGAGTAATTATAAAGAATACTGTACTGTGGTAGAAACATAAGATTTTTACCTGACTTCAAGACTGCATATCCTCAAATCTCAAATATCTGTAATTGTTGACCTACAAACAATATTTCATAACCTCTTAAAGAAACGTTTATAACATAACTGCATACAAAGTTTCATATACATAGCTCCAGTAGTTCCCTAGCTAACACAGTTTAAGCAAAGGCAAAATGAAAATGTTGCACAGCTGCAATATTGTGCCACAAAATACTGTAAATCCAACACTTTAGGTTCACACATTTTTCTTTATCTATGATTTTAGGCACTTTTTGTATGGTTCTGGCAAAGTGCCCCTAAGAACAATGTTTCCAGGATTTTACACCTTCCCCTATATCATGCTCTTTAGGTTGTCCCCACAAAAAATATAAGATCGGGTTTTTACAATAATTCCCTTCAAAAGTTGCATAATTTTTAAAAACATTTACACTCTGATACTTCAGGACCCTCAAGTATGATGCTGGTATTATTCTCACTTCACATCTTTGTGAATTAGACACATTGTTGTTGTCAATTGTAGGAAATCGAGAAGTATGACTGATGAGTGTCACCTAATCTTCTGAGGTAAATTTTGATATCAAACTTCAAAAAAACCTCTTTCTAAAAAGTTTGGAGCATGGTCATCTCTTAAGCCTATTTTCTTTTATTTAAGTAAAGTAGACTAAAGCACACAAGTACTACTCAAAACTGAAGGCAGCATTATTACATTAAGATGTATCAGATAAACAGGGTACTGCTTTTAGCCAGAAACATCAGCTCAATGTGACAGGAAGTTAGGATAAATTCTGATTCCCCATGATCATATCTACATGCTTCTTTACATGCAGATTATACATAGAATTAAATCATGCAGTAAGCATTGTTCAGTCCAAGTAACTTTTCTGTCACAAATGTTACAGGTTAGTGTTCCACATATGTAATGGCTGCTGGCCCTTGATCATGTTGTTAGGACCCACATACCTCCCACAGGCTGGAATCCCAACTTGGAAACATGGCAGTAAAGCTGACAGGTTCATCACCCTGTTTCACCGTGAAGATGAGTGTCAGTTCATGGCTTCTGTCAGTGGGGTCACTTTTCAGATACTCCTAGAATTTAACAAAATTATAATTTGCACATATCACACACAGAAACTGTACATCATGATCCAGTGACAGGCATTCCTCTTCATATGGGATGCCACAGGTTCAAATCTCAGCCCACAAACTAGCTGACATAATTATACAAGTATCACCATATTTCCTCCTATGTAAACAGAACCCATGTGACAGCAGAAAAAAATGTATAGGAAACACAGGAAGACTACCTGAAGTTGGAATTACCGAATATAGACGCAACATAGCCATGGGGGAAATGTGAAAGTAAAGCAAAGCGCAACACCCCATTAGATGAAGATCATTCACATGGAAAAACATGTTCACTTAGAAAGTCAAGGAGTCAGTATTTATAACAAAATAACCTGCCAAGTTTGCATACAGAACCACTTCACCTCACAAGCTGGTGCACATGCCATGTTCTTGTACAAGAAATTTAAAAATGATGAGCATTACATACAAACTAGTTAATTGGTTCGGAGCTTTAATGAAGTATCACCCATGCAGACGCATGAGAACAAACACACTGCTTGGTGCACTGTGGGTAAAAAATCAGAGACAAGAGTGGCTGCATTACAAGGGCTGCTGGGAAGTATGCAGTAGGTAAGAATGGCTGCTTGACTTTTTTTCCTTAATGACAGTAAACAGGCTAAATGTCATCAAAAGAACAGCCATTCACTTGCATGTGTAAGGGCATGCAACTCCTGTAATAACTTGTACCCTCCAACACTGGGAAAGACTCGAAATAATGAATCACTCACTGTCAGAAAACCTGCGCTTCACCAGTACTTTCATACCTCAGCCATCTTCATGCCCAGCTGCCTTTCTTCTGATGAAGACTTGTTTCCAACCCACACATAGATCTCATCTCCAGAGTCAAGAACCATGATGTCATCTTCATCAAGATCCTGTACAAAATTTACAAATGTATATTTTCTGCTAAGTTGTGCTCAAAAGTTGATCATAATGCTAGAAGTAGCAATTTATGCTCTTATTAACATGTTACAGCCCACTCATTCATTAAAGTCAGACTCTTACATATCCAGCCAAAGATGGTTATTTCTTTGTATGGAAGTATAATCTGTAAAAAGCCTTCTTATTATAAGTATGTCTTTATTTATGTCTGGGCCATCAACATATAAACTACAGCATATATGTACTAAGGTGTATATGATAGTGAAATCCTAACAATATGACAGCTTAAATGTAATATAATCTGAAAATGAATAAAATGGTGTAAACTGTTCATTCATGACACCAATGAATGCACATCTGGCAGATAAAAATATAGTCTTATACTGCTCCTACATGTTTCGGCATCATTTATGCCATCTCCTGAGAGCTTTACACTAAAATTTAAAACATACATAAATATAAGAGATTACAAAAGTAACTCATATTATATTACAGCATTCATGCAGCTAATGTGAATATATAAGTTGCTTAGTTTTTGATTAGGATGGGATGGTACAGACATAATGTCCGTACCATCTCAATAAAATATTAATAGACATACATGTTGACACTAGCTGCATGAATGCTGTAAGATAGTATGGACTACTATTGCAATCTATTATATTCCAGTAAGTAATATACTTTAGTGTAAAGCTCCCTGAGGATGTTGTAAACAACACCACAACATGGAGGAGCAATATAAGACTATTTTTATATGTCAAATTTGCATTCATTGGTGGCATGAATGGTTTGGTCAAGATGCACAGAAGAGTGTCAAAAAACAAAATCATGTTTGGTGTATTAAATTTATATATAATTTATTTACTTTCCACTGATCTGTACAGGATTACAAAATCCATATGGATATGGAAATAGTCATATTTTTTAGAATCAAGAGGTGAAACCCACACAAAGGTGTAAAACAATCAAATTTATATAAGAATTAACTGTAATGCAGCTAAATGTGATAATGAGAAGTGAATAAACTGTTCACCTATTGGCTCCCAAATAAAAAAAAAGTGAAATAATTTGTGTGTTACCTCTTGTCCGAAATGTGTGATTTCTTCAACTCTGAATTTGCCAGTAGGCGACACATGGCAATGGAACAAGCGTGGAACAAGCAGTGGAATTCCCTGTCCATCATAACCTTTGTTATAGTCACCCTCTCCTCCCAGAGAAATCCAGAATTCAGCAGGTTCCTCTCCTTCATTTATCGTAACAGGCTCACGATCTGGGGCCACGAGATTTATTGCATTCTGTGCCATCTCTTTCTCATCATCACTAGCACCCTGCAACAGAAGACATGCCAATTTTTGAAAATGAGAAGAATGTAAGGCTGGCAATTTGGCCAATTTTGTGTTTGTACAGTTACAGCATACTGACGATTACCTAATAGCCCCCCCCCCCCCAAAAAAAAATCTTATAATGAATGGAAATGTAACACCAACATTTGCCTGTTCCATGGCTACAGTTTCTTACCAATTATTTTTCCTTGTGGTTGTTGTTAGTAAAAACATCATTACATCTAACAAAGACACAGGAACCTTCATGTAAAGCAGAAGTCCATGTTATTCAATTCAGAAAAAAATCAATGCCCTGTTGCTACCAACTTCCAGTTACAGAAAGTTTAAGATACCATGTGAAAATAAAATAGCCCCAGAACCCTATTACTTGTGGAATCTTAAAGGTTAGCTACCATTTTTTCTAATTTCCTCCAGTATTGTTATGTACATGTTTTCCTATGCAAATGTTTTAGTTTCAAATTATCTTCAAGAAAATGGACAAACAGAAAGACCAATTTTAAAAGTTACCCTACTTGCAGTCACCATCAAAAAGCCAGTGATTGTGGTTGGAATTTGTTAGTAATTTAAGGCTTGCAAAGTCAAAATATTTTGTCTCCACGTTATTTTAAATTCTACACTTTCATGTCACAAAAACATCTATATTTATATCCCTGTGAGGTCCTCCATCATAGACTGCTATACAGCCTGCAATCTTTCATCATTTTCAAGGAATGAGAGATGTGAAAATTACTTACTTTCTCCCATGACTTTATTCTCACCCTCTGTACAGCCTGACAATTTTATCTCATGTCAGGGTATGAATTTATATATGATCTTTAAACAGGGCTTATAATCTTCACCACTGACACACCTCAAAATCCACACATTCCTGCACACAACAAAGTAATTTTAATACAAAATTCATCACTGGACTCCCACATGCACAGATGAATGACAACAATTTTGTAAAAAAAACTGCTTGACTGAGAAAAAATTTAAAATAAATTTTCTTTGCCTTTAAAGACTAAAACAATCAAGAAAAACCTCTTCATCACAAGTTTCACAGTTATTCCCCCGCCATTATCTTAATAATAATAATAATAATAATAATAATAGTAATAAAGTGCTCAATGGGTATGGGAGAGGTAGTACCTTTGTAAGGGGTTGACCCTGCACTGGTCCTCACCAGCCCAGGTGTGCAGCAGTGCAAATTGAGGCACCAGCCACTCACTTCCCTGCACACAAGAC
>Ga0131853_10003902_pt1 | contig 26775 bp, 26 predicted proteins | sample TergutLab28metaG_FD_92764 | JGI IMG/M metagenome (GOLD analysis project Ga0131853, IMG submission 92764) | Labiotermes labralis P1 segment gut microbial communities from Petit-Saut dam, French Guiana - Lab288 P1 (version 2) (version 2) | ecosystem: Host-associated > Arthropoda: Insects >... | reverse complement strand
TTTTTCATAAGACCTAGTTGTTCCTTATCTGGACCAACAACAAGCATTTCATGTGCACGAATCCGTTCATTAATAGGAGTCATGTCCCGCTGTGGCGGTTTAAAATTCCCACGTCTACTAATAATCATTCACCTCCGTTTTATCTTGACAGCCAACTTGCGCAAAAGAAAACACGCGTGAAAGTATCACCCGTGTTAAAAGTCATAATTAAAATGTAATAACATTTTTAGTGACATTGACCTATCGACTCGAACGTCAATCAGGTGAGAATTTGGGCTTCTTCTTTCCACAATTAATTGTCTGATTTGAATATGATAGCATTAAAACGTTGCTATGTCAACGATTTTTCTTAATTTTTGATTGAGACAACCAATGCTTTGAAGATCGTTTTATAAAGCGACTTAATTAAAACAAATTAGGCGATTGCGAAAAGGTGAAACTATCGCCAAAGCAGTGATTTTTCGGATTTGGCGATATTATGAAGAGCTTTTCGAGTGGAAACTATCTCCAAAACAGTGATTTTATGGATTTGGCGATATTATGAAGAACTTTTCGAGCGAAAACTATCTCCAAAATGGTGATTTTATGTGTTTGGCGATATTACGAAGAGCTTTTTGTAATTGCCTATTAAAACAAATGAATTGGAGTCGGGATCCATCCAGCTGCTTCGTACCCCAAACTAGCAAGAACTTCTGATTCTTGCGCTTGATCTAATTTATGGAGAAAAATAACATATTGACAAGCACTAACTCGCTCACCTTCAAATGTCTTATAATAGAAATTACCAAAATCGTCCTCATCTATTCCATGCACGGTGTGAACGACCCTTTGAAAATTATTGTCAAGCATGTGGTAAACCATCTTAAGCACCTGCTCTTGTTGATTTATCAAAAAATCTTCAGAGAGAGAGCGACCATCTCGATCGTGTTCAGGAATAAAAATCACCACATCCTGTCCTTTAAAAAGAACCGTTTCCATCACTTCTTCTAGTTTTAACATAACTTCGCTTGCTTTTACAACTTCCATTTGAAACCCTCCTATTTGTAAAGACGATTGAAGATTCTGAGAAATTTTGCTATAATTCATGGCATACTGAAAATAGGCTACAATCTAACGTTTCCTGTCTAACCTTCAGTATTCTTACTAAAATAGCATACCACAAAAAAATCGACGATTCTTTCGCCGACTGGTTTATCGTGGTTTATGACTGTCCTAAGCTTGTATTTTTTTAGATTTATCCTTTATTGGGGCGTTTAAAATCCCTTGAAAGGAGTTAAAGCCTATGTTTTCGTTAACGATTCTGACAGCTACTGCCTTTGCTGCGCTTGCTGAAGTTCAATCAGCGAGCTTGTGTTGGTTACTTCCTGCTTGGTGTTTCTAAAATAAAAATCAATGTCGCTACAGGATGACATTGATTTTTATTTGCCGTTTTTCTAGGGTGATTTCATAATCTTTAATGAGCAATTGCCGTTTATTAAAGTCCAACTCTCTAGACAAAGGCGGTCCAATGTCCATGGTATTATAATGCTTAATCGTGTATGAGCGATAAGGGTCAGATTTGCGATGTTCCGAAGCTAATTCTTCCAACACTTGCAAAAGCTCGCTAGGTGATGCTGTTTTGATTTTCTCAACAATACGTGCCGTTTCTTTTTTTAGATAAGCAGTAATCGTTAAAAATAGAATCACTGCAAAGCCAAAGAATATAATAATTGGAGAATGACTGGTAAAGAATGGCATCACGTAAAGAATAGTAGATGAAATTAAAGCGCCCTTTAACAGCCAACTTTTCTTCCCTAAGCGTACGTACAGGTTTTCAAAGTAATTATGGTGACTCATAAAGGCAATCATGGATAAGATCCATAAGAAAGCAAAGACACCGTGCAATTCAAAAATGTAGGTCGGTATAGCAGCGATAGTTCCGATGAACATCAAAAACAAATAAGCGAGTAATGCTTTTTTAATATCAAACACACGTCTTAATAAGAGATGAGCAACAAAGGGACGAAAAATGCCATCGATTAAAAAAGCTTCCGTTCCCCAACCGTGACCACGCAAAAATTCAATCGCAAACGAGATGATCAGCGGATACCCGATTAATACAACGACATTGCCATACAACGTTCTCTGCTTTGTTTTAACCAATCGAATACAGGATTCTTTTAAGTCCATGCCATTGATATTGGCCAAGATCAAGTAGAAGGCTAACAATTCGATTAGTCTTTGTATGATTAAAAACCCATGTACATTCACGATATCATCTACTCCTCATCCGATTTTTTAATTCTTTTGCAAATTTTAAACTAGCGGATAGCACGGTGCCATCTTTCATGATAACCTCCCCTTTGCGATCCGCGATCCTCACTCTTTTTACATGCTCTAGATTAACAAACCTCTCTTTTCTCACCTGTTGAAAATCTTTTGCCATGCCGTTACGCTTAAGAAAGTCTTCCATTGAATGTTCGTAAAAAATGACTTTCTCTATTTCATCGTCCATCAGATTTGAGCCGTAAACTTTAACACGCCTTTTCTCAACAATTTCAAGATTGGAAATGTCTGCCATTTCATAGGGGATGCCACCTAGCGTGACAATCTTTTGTTTTTCTTCCTTTTCACCGAAAAAGTTCATCGCTGATGTCGCGTTATTCATTACAATCATCAAGTTTTTTAGGTCAATCGGATATTTGAGGAAAAAGCGACTGCCGTTTAAAGAGATGCTTGCTAAGATATTTTCACTGCGTTTTTTTGAAATGAAAATAAGAGGGGTTAAAATGGGGCGACCTCTAAAAAATTCTCTCACTATTTCTTGTATCGATTCTTTCTCATGATCATCCGACATAAGCGCAACCACATCAATGTGGAATTTATCGATAATGTCTAATGCTCCCCAGTTATTTTTCTCTATGTTTACGATGTAAGTTTTGTGAAATATTTTATCAATCACTCTTTGTTCTTCGGGGGTAATTTCGTAGTCGTCTTCAACAACAATTAAAATGCGACTCATAAAACTGATCCCTCCTTACACAAATATAATACCGCTCCCCTTAACATTATTTTAATCCAGCTAAGCTATATGTCAAATTATAAGGTTTTTTGAAATCTTTTACAAGGGTATAAAAAGCATCTCACTACCCATGCTATGGCATTCCATTTCATCGTGAGTTACCAAGATAACCGTCTTGCCAGCGGTCGCTTCTTTTACATAATCCATTACTTGTTGCTTTGTCTCAGCATCTAGCCCTTTGAAAGGCTCATCCATGAATAGAATATCATAGTCCGCCATCAAGGCGCGCAGAATGGCAACGCGACGCTTTTGCCCGCCACTCAACTGCGTGACAGCCTGGCTCAAACAATCTGGAGGCAACCCTACGCTCTTAATCGCTTCCAAAAGTTGATTCATCTTTATCGGTTGCTGTTTAACCATCTTAATATTAGTGGCGACCGTTAAGTTTTCACAAAGGCGATCCTCTTGGAAAATGGCACTCTTTTTTAACCACTCCAATCCTTCAACACGGCCCTCATCGACCATCTCTAATCCCATCATGATCCGAAGTAAGGTGGTTTTCCCACTACCCGATGACCCCATGATACAGGTGGTTATACCTTCTTGTATCTCATAAGAAAAATGAGAGAGGACGGTTTTATCGTCGTATTTTTTGGTTATATCTACTAATTTAATAGCCATCAGCACATCCCCTCCAACTTCGTGGTCATGTGATTTAAAAAACGCATAAACAAGCGTTCAAAAATAGTACTCAAAATAATAATTGTAATGGTCCACGCAAATAAATCGGCGGTCGCTAAAAAGATTCTCGCTTGATGCAGACTAGCGCCAATGGATCCTGCTGGAATACCAATGATTTCTGCTGCAATTCCGGATTTCCAACTGATGCCCAATCCGATCAGGGTGGCTGCTTTAAAGAAAGGAAGGACTTGCCAAAGATAGATGTGGAAAATTTTTTTTCGTTTAGGCATGGAAAAAACGTGAGCCATTTCTAATAGCTTAGCGTCCGTGCTTTTAATCCCACTTAAAATATTAGTATACATAATGGGCATCACCATTAAAAAAGAAACAACCATGGCTAAATTTCGAGAAGAAAACCAAATTAACAACAAAATAATAATGGATGCAACAGGTGTTGCATTTGTAAACATAATAAGTGGTATTAGCAATTGCTCTATCAATTTAAAGCGGGCTGCCAAGGTGGCAAACAAAATACCTACGAAGGTCGCTAAAAGGAAGCCCATCAAAATCCTTGATGAAGAGAATAAAATGGAAGCCCAAAAATTAGATTGAACGACTAATTCGCTCAACCTGCTTAAAACGGTCAAGGGAGATGCTAAAAGTATCTCCCTTCCAATATACGCACTTAATCCCTGCCAGACAAGCAACCAGAAAATGATAGCCCACAGCTTAATGTTCCGTTTTTTATTATGGGATGTAATAGAATTCCTCACTTGGCATCTCTCCACCGATTGAAGCTGGGTTTTGCTCAAATAATACACGTAAATAACCTGAGAAAAGCTCTTGCATCTCGCTTCCCGTTATAAATACGACATTAGAGTAAGGGATGGCTCTTCTTGCAATAGGAGCTGGAAAAAGGTCGTAACTTTCTAGTAAATCAGCTGCTGCTTCAATGTCAGTGTTAACAAAGTTTACCGATTCAGCATAACGCTCTAGAAAGTTAGCAATAGCCTCCGGGTTTTCGTAAATAAAGTCTCTACGAGCGACCAAAACGCCCATAATTAAAGCACTCGTCTCATCACTTTCCGCTTGAATGTTATCCCACTCGGCCGTTAAATCCAGCGCCATGCGAAGGCCTTCGTTTTGCGTTTGCGCTACGGTTACAAAGGGTTGTGGCAACATCGCAACCGCATCTTCATTCATACCAAGGCGTGCCACAACCTCCGTGTGCTCAGCTAACCACTCAATGTTAACGTCAGCTTGTGGGTCAAGTCCATGACCTTCTAGAATGTAGTTTAAGACAAATTCAGGTGTTGAGGAGTGACCACTGGCATAAATGGTTCTACCACGTAGATCTTCTACGTTTGTAATGGTTTCTCCGTCTTCGACAATATGCAAAATACCTAGGGTATTAATGGCAATCACCTGGACTTCACCATCTGTATTGTTGTATACAATAGATGCTAAGTTGGATGGCAAGGCAGCAATATCAAGGTTACCTTGGATGATATTTGGAACAAGTTCATCTGGTGATCCCGCGATGGTAAAGTTATACACATCATTACCAATATCGTTGTTATCTGCTACATCCATTAGTCCGATCATTCCCATCGCTGTTGGCCCTTGTATCACACCGATATTAATTTCGACTCCGGTCTCCTCTGACACCTCTTCTCCCCGACACCCTGCCAAGAATACCAAACTTAGTATCATGGCACTTACTATTATCAAGCCTCTTTTTTTCATTACAGTTTACCTCTTTCTTCATCGTCTTTTGTCATTAGCATTACTTTTTGACTACCCTTTTATACACCAGAAAAGTTTTCTAAGCTTATTCTCCTATTTGTATAGGTAGAAGTATAGCAGATTTAGGCATCCTTTTCTATCCTTATCTTTTGCTAGGTAAGACGGAGAGATAAAAAATCATCAGCCGTACTAAATGGGCAGATGATTTTTTATTCTGAAGGATTGTGGAAAGTCATTTTACAAATTTTTTGTAAGGCATCTAAGGCGACATCTAGTTCATCGGTCGTATTGAAATAGCCAAAGCTAAAACGGACCGTGCCTGCTTGTTGTGTCTCCAGCGTTTGATGGGCAAGTGGTGCGCAATGAAGTCCTGAACGCGTGGCGATACTAAAAGCTTCGTCCAGTAAATAGCTTGCATCTGCAGCGTCAATGTCAGGTAATTGTAAAGAAATAACACCTAAATTTGATTGTCCAATAACGTTGATTGATAATGGTGCAAGTCCTTCTAAAAAGTAGGTCATAAGCTGTTTTTTGTGAGCCAAAATCTGCTCCACACCTTGTTCTAAAATAAAGCCAACCGCTGCCCCAAGTCCAACGATTCCTGAGGTGTTTAGTGTCCCGCTTTCATAGCGTTCAGGCATACTCACAGGTTGTTGCAAGCTTTCTGATTGATTACCAGTGCCACCTTCTTTTAGGGGTTGCAAAGAAATTCCTTCTTTTATGTAGAGGATTCCTGTTCCTTGTGGTCCCAACAAGCCTTTATGCCCAGGGGCTGCTAATAAATCAATGTTCATTTCTTCAACATCGATTGGATAACCACCTGCTGTTTGAGCTGCGTCTACTAGGAAGAGAAGGTCGTGTGTTTTTGCTAAACGGCCGATTTCTATAACAGGCTGAATCGTCCCCGTTACATTAGAGGCATGAATCATAGCAATCAGTTTGGTATTGGGACGAATGGCTTCTTTTACTTTTTCTGGGTGAACGATTCCCAGTTGATCGGCTGGAACGATGGTGTATTCAACGCCTATTTCAGCCAATTTTATAATCGGACGAATCATAGAGTTGTGCTCCATACTTGTGGTAATCACGTGATCTCCTGGCTTCAAAATACCTTTTAAGGCTAAATTCAATGCCTCTGTTCCGTTAGAGGTGAAAATGATTTGAAGGGGGTTCGCAATATTAAATAAGGTCGCCAATTTTCCTCTTGTTTCAAAAACTTTATCGGTAGCTGAAATCGCTGATTTGTAATTTCCACGACTCGGATTTACGCCCGACTGTCGTAACCAAGCGTCCATTTCTTTATAGACGATCTCTGGTTTTGGAAAGGTAGTTGCCGCATTGTCAAAATAAATCATGACAAATCCTCTTCTTTCAAAATGGCCGCAATCTCTTCAAAAGGGAGGATGGCACGATTTAACACGCCGGATGCGTAGGCAAGAAAAATGCCATAGTTCACAACTGGAATATTAAATATTTTAGCTTGATTTAGTCGGTGTTCCATTTCTTTCTGATTAATCATACAACCACCGCAATGAACCATGAAGTCATAACTACCAATTTCTTCTTCAGTAGGAAAACCAGTGCCCGAATACCAAGTGAAGTCTAATTCGACTTGGGACATGTTTCGTAATAATGCTGGTATTTTAACCTTTCCGATGTCTTCCCCTTGGCGATGATGGGTACAAGCCTCGCAAATTAATACTTTTGCCCCTGCTTTTAAATGTTTAATTTCTTTAATTCCTTTCACTACCGTTTCGAGTTCACCTTTGAAGCGAGCAAAAAGGATGGAAAATGAGGTTAAGGGGATGGTTGATGGAACAATGTTAGCAACCGTCCCAAAAGCTTGGGCATCCGTAATCACCAATTTGACCTGGTCACCAAATTTTTCTAACGTTTGCTCTAGCTCAGTATCTTGTACAATGATAGTGATAGCTCCGTGTTCTAAAAGGTCACGAATGGTTTGTTGTTGAGGCAAAATTAATCTGCCTTTAGGGGCACCTTCGTCGATGGGGGTTACTAATACGACAACGTCATTTTTCAAAACCAGATCTCCGATTAATGCACGTGGTGCTTCCAGACTTGAAAAGATAGAAGATAGGCTTGTTTTGAGTTCTGCTATTCCCGTTTTGTCTTTGGTACTGATCAGCACATGAGGCAAGTTTAAAGATATCACTTTTTCTGCTAGCTGATCTTCGGATATTTCTTGTTTGTCCGATTTATTAAAGACAGCAATAATCGGTGTTTTATCTTTTTTTAACTGATCGATTGTTTCCAGATCGACCTGATTAATGGGTTCATTTATATCGAAGACATACAGAGCAATGTCGGTTTTATTGATGATTTTTTTTGTTTGATCCACCCGCTTTTGGCCTAACTCGCCCTCGTCATCAAGACCTGCTGTATCAATAAGTACCACCGGCCCTAGAGGAAGTAATTCCATGGATTTATAGACGGGATCAGTCGTCGTTCCTAATACGTCTGAAACGGTTGCGACTTCTTGTTCAGTTAAAGCATTGATAAGCGATGATTTTCCTACATTTCGTTTTCCAAAGATGGCGATATGCGTTCGATTTCCACGACTCGTTTCCATTTATTACTCACCTCCTAGCTTTAAAAAACTTGGTAATTCACGATCAACCGCTTTAACAACCTTTACAGCTGATTCAATATCTACGGCTAGTTTACTGCTATAAATTTGGTAGTTCTCGCGGTATTTCTTTGGGGTGTTAACAAGCATAATTGTATTGGCTCCCACGATTAAAGCTTTTTCTTGTCCTTCTGGATCAAGGGACGCCAGTGCAGTTGTCGCCGGGATATAGACCCGTTTACAGACGATTCTTGTAACGGCTACGGCTTTTAACGTCATTTCAATATCACCATGAGGCAGATCTTGAAGGGGTGTCCCTTTTGCGGGAACAAATGGTCCGATTCCAATCATGTTGATGCCCATTTCTTTGAAGTAAAGAATATCGTTTGCAATGTCTTCTTCAGTTTGCTCTGGCAAGCCAATGATCATACCAGATCCGTTTAGATAACCCAGCTCACGTAGCCATTTTGAACATTGGATACGGTGTTCCAGATCGTCATCTGGATGAACGGCTTTGAAAATAGCGGGATTTGTTGTTTCAACTTTAAGCAGATAATTGTTAGCACCTGCTGCTTTGAAACTGGCATATTCTTCGAAGGTTCTGACGCCTACACTTAGGGTTATTTTCATGCCCGTTTCTCTTTTGATTCGCTTCATGATGGCGTTTATTTTATCTTCTGTCCACCAATCGTCTTCACCAGATTGCAAAATAACCGTTTCCAGGCCTAACTCATGAAGCTCATGAACAATTTCCATGATTTCTTCTTCACTCATGCGGTAGCGGTCTAAAGTTGGCAAGGTTTTGCGAATCCCACAATAGGTACAGTCTTTCAGACAAACATTCGAAAATTCAATGGCCCCTCTAATGTCTACCACATCACCAACTATTTCTTTTCGCATCCGATCAGCGATATTATAGAGGATGTCGATTTCTTTTTCATTGGTCATTTTTAATAGATAGACAATTTCTTCAAAGTTTAAATCTGCTCCCACTTCAATTTGCTTGACAATACTTAAGAATTCATCTGTAACGATTTCACCTTTTAATTGGGCAACTAAGTGGTCTAATTTCGTTCGTTTATTTTCATAAACACCGGTTGGTGTGATTTGATTTTCTTTTAAAATCGATTGTGCCATCTCTAATTGGGCGGCATCTACTAAAATAGCAACGGCACAAACGGATCCATGTTCAGGTGGGGCTGGTCTTAGCTTAGTGTCGATGCCGTGATTTGTTAACAGCTTATTTGCTTGTAACATCCCACTGGTAGAGTCTGTCAAAATTAAGTATGTTTTCTCATCGTTATAAATAAAGATCCCTCTCTCCGTTTTTAATTTGCTCAACGCGCTCTTTTGTTAATTTTCTTAAACGATCGTCGTCAATTTTTTCAATTTCTCGATCCACCATTTTTTGATAGTCAGCTTTTAACTCCTGCGGTGCAAATTCTTCAATGTATTCTTGGAAAGTAAAAATTGAATTCGGTTGACAAAACGTCTGAATATGACCTGCTTTCGCAAGTTCCATAAAGTGCTCGCCCGTCCGATCTTCACGGTAACAGGCGGTACAAAAGCTAGGTAGATATCCTTTTGCACAAATGGTTTGAACCATTTCGTCCACGGTTCGCTCATCAGAAGTTTCGAATTGGTTTCCGTTGGTCATCACATTTTCATAACCACCTGGATTTGTTTTCGATCCTGCTGACATTTGTGACACACCTAATTTAAGCAACTCATCTCGCAGGACATCTGATTCTCTGGTTGATAAAATAATACCTGTATAAGGCAATGTTAGACGATAAATTGCTACAACTTTTCTCAGTTCTTCATCTGATACCGCATGAGGCGTTTCAAGAAGCGCTGATCCTAAGGCTGGTTTTAGTCTAGGAATTGAAACAGTATGAGGTCCGATGTTATAGGTTGTATCTAAATAATCAGCGTGCATTAATGATGCAAGCACATCAAACTTATATTCATAAAGACCCAATAAAACACCAATCCCAAAATCATCAATCCCTGCTTCAATCGCACGATCAAGAGCTGTCAAACGATAATCATAATCTGATTTTGAACCGGTTGGATGCATCCTTTGATAAGTCGCACGGTGATAGGTCTCCTGAAAAAGTTGATACGTTCCAATATTTGCTTTTTTAAGCTCTTGAAATTCCGCCACGTCCATCGGTGCTGTATTCACATTAATACGCCTAATGTCCGTTTTTTCATAGATGGCCCGAGTAGCGTCAATCGTATGCTGCAAACTTGTCTTTGCCTTATCTTCTCCACAAACGAGTAAAAGACGTTTATGTCCTTGATTAACGATTTCCTGAGCTTCCCCAATAATCTCACTTGTTTTCAACGTTTTACGAGTTAGCTGATCATTTTCTGCTCTAAATCCACAGTATAGGCAGTTATTGGTGCACTCATTGCTGGTATATAGCGGCGCAAACATCACCACGCGATCGCCGTAGATCTCACGCTTCACTTCATCAGCAACTTCATATAAGAAAGTCAATTCATCCGCTTCTTTGGCATAAAGTAAGGAGGCTGCCTCTGCTAAGGTTAATCCTTTTAACTTTCTTGCTTTTTCAATGGCATGCCAGCGCACCTCTTTTGAACTTTCTTTCGCCTTTTGGAGCAATTCATTAATTTTTTCTTCGCAAATAATTTTCTTCATCATCCACCTCCAGCTTGAGTATTTTTTACCTTTTTGCTCCAGTAGAGCTTTTGCTAAAAACGAGTCCTGTTTTATGAACTTATTTTTTGAATTTAGATTCCGAAACTCAAAAAATAAGTTCAGGACGTGGTAGTGAGATTTCATGATTTATTACCACTATAGTTGAACCAGCATGTTTAACGCGCTTAAGTTGAGAGTATTCACTAATAGCTATAAATATATTCCACCAAAAGGACGGCTTCCATCCTTGCATCACAAACGTCGCCTATTCAATTCCAAAAATAAGAAACGAGCTATTGAGTTTAAGATCAATAGCTCGCTCAATTTTATTCTGAAGCTTCTTCTAATTCTGGGTATTGTTCCTTTGCCTCGTAGTGAGTATGGAGCAATTCATGCGCTAAGTGACCATTTGGTTCACCTAGATAATCTGCATATAATTTTTGAATTAATGGATTTTTGTGTGACTTACGAATGCTACTTGCTTGATCTTCACCATATAGCACTTTCGCACGTTCTACACGGAGATCCATACTATGCTGAATCTCTGGGGAAACGTGAGGTTGTCCACCACCGGTTACACATCCACCGCTACAACCCATCACTTCAATGAAGTGTAAATCTTTTTCACCAGATTTAACCATTTCCATTAAGCGTTTTGCAGCACCTGATCCATGAGCAAGGGCCACGTTAATTGTTTTCCCGCCTAGGGTGACAGATGCTTCTTTAACACCTTCAATACCACGAACTGCAGTGTATTCGATTTGCTCTAAGTCAGTCCCTTCTAGTACTTCAGCTAACGTTCTTATGGCAGCTTCCATTACACCACCAGTTGTACCAAAGATCACACCAGCACCAGTGTTTTCACCTAGTAAGTCAGCGTCAAATGCGCTATCTTCAAGTTCAGTAAACTGAATACCCGCTGTTTTGATCATGCGCGCAAGCTCACGTGTTGTTAAAACGGCATCAACATCTTGATGTCCATTAACACTTAATTCTGGACGTGCTGCTTCACCTTTTTTAGCGACACATGGCATGATTGAAACGGTGTAGATGTCTTTTGGATCGATATCTTTGTTCTTTGCATAGTAAGATTTAATAATAGCACCTAACATTTGATGCGGTGATTTACAGCTCGAAAGGTTAGGTAATAATTCTGGATGGTTGAATTCACAGTAGTTAATCCATCCTGGTGAACAAGAAGTGATCATCGGTAAGACACCGTTATTTTCAATACGATGTAACAGCTCATGTCCTTCTTCCATAATGGTTAAGTCAGCACCAAAAACTGTATCGTATACTTTATCAAAGCCAAGGCGCTTTAATGCAGATACCATTTTACCAGTTACAGCAGTTCCGATTGGATAACCGAATTCTTCACCTAATGCTGCACGAATAGCAGGTGCTGCCTGAACAACCACATGCTTCGTTGGATCTTCTAATGCTTCTAACACGTTGTCAATCTCTTCTTTTTCAGTCAAGGCTGCAACTGGACATGCTGCGATACACTGACCACATTTGATACATGGTGTATCGTTCATGCTACGGTTAAATGCTGGCGACACCTCTGTTTCGAATCCACGGTTTGTAAAGTCTAGAACACCAATTTCTTGATCTTTCTTACACACATTTACACAGCGGCCACAAAGAATACACTTGCTTTGATCTCTAACAATGCTCTCAGAGCTATCATCGAATCTTCCAGCGTGAACGTCTCCTTCAAAGGCTACTTTTGTAATTTGTAATTCTTCTGCAACGTTTTGAAGTTCACATTTTTTGTTTCGCGCACAAGTTAGGCAGTCACGGTTATGGTTTGACAAAATCAATTCTACCGTCGAACGTCTAGCCGTACGTACTTTCTTTGAGCTTGTCTTAATGTTCATACCATTTACAGCGGGTTGAACGCAGGCGGCTTGAAGCCCTCTTGCCCCTTCAACTTCCACTAAACAAACGCGACATGCTCCGATTTCATTCGTTTCTTTCATATAACAAAGGGTTGGAATTTTAATACCAGCCTGCTTTGCTGCTTCTAGAATCGTTGAGCCATTTGGAACGTCTAATTCTATGTTGTCAATTGTTACTTTAATAGAGTTTTCCATGTTCAAACCTCCTTCCTAAACCTTGATGATTGCGTTAAATGGACACTTATCTACACATGCGTCACACTTAATACAAGCATCGGTATCAATTACATGAAGCTCTTTTCTTTCACCTTTAATTGCATCAACTGGACAAGCTTTAATACATAGTGTACAGCCTTTACAATCATCTGTAATAAAGTACTCCAATAACTCTGTACACGTTCCAGCAGGACATTTTTTGTCAACTACGTGAGCCATGTACTCATCTCTAAAGTATTTCAATGTTGATAAAACTGGGTTTGGTGCCGTTTGACCAAGTCCACATAAAGAAGACGTTTTAATGTTCACAGCTAACTCTTCTAATTTGTCAAGGTCTTCTACTGTTCCGGCTCCCTCTGAAATACGCTCTAAAATTTCAAGCATACGCTTGGTTCCGATACGACATGGCGGACACTTTCCGCAAGATTCTTCAGCCGTGAAATCAAGGAAGAATTTAGCAATATCAACCATACAGTTGTCTTCGTCCATAACAATAACCCCACCAGATCCCATCATAGAACCTAGTTCAATTAAGGAATCGAAGGCGATTTCTGTATCAAGAAGATGTTCTGGAATACATCCACCTGATGGTCCACCTGTTTGAACCGCTTTAAATTTCTTACCGTTTGGAATTCCTCCACCAACTTCGAAGATAACTTCGCGAAGCGTCGTTCCCATAGGAACTTCAAGGAGTCCTGTGTTTTTAATTTTTCCACCTAAGGCGAAAACTTTTGTTCCTTTTGATTTTTCAGTACCAATGCTATTAAACCACTCTGCACCACGTAAAATGATTAATGGAATGTTCGCATAAGTTTCAACGTTACTCAGTAAAGTTGGCTTTTGCCATAAACCTTTAATCGCTGGGAATGGTGGTCTTGGTCTTGGCATCCCACGAAGTCCTTCGATTGAGTTTAGAAGAGCTGTCTCCTCACCACATACGAACGCTCCTGCACCAAGACGGATTTCAAGATCAAATTCGAAATCAGTTCCTAAGATCCCTTTTCCTAATAGCCCTCTTTCGCGAGCTTGGTCAAGTGCAATTTGGAATCTGTTAACCGCAATTGGGTACTCAGCACGGATATAAACATACCCTTGATTAGCTCCTACTGCATAACCTGCAATTGCCATAGCTTCAATGATCGCGTGTGGGTCTCCCTCTAAAATCGAACGGTCCATAAAGGCACCTGGGTCACCCTCATCCGCATTACATACGACGTACTTCTGATCACCTTCAGCGTTGTGAGTAAACTCCCACTTAAGTCCTGATGGGAAACCTCCTCCACCACGGCCACGAATCGCTGAATCTTTAACCTCTTGAATCACTGATTCTGGTGTCATTTCCGTTAATGCTTTGTTTAATGCTTGATAGCCATCAAAAGCGAAATACTCATCAATGTCCTCAGGGTTAACCAATCCACAAAGTCTTAATGCTAAACGCATTTGCTTGCTATAGAAATCAACGTCAGTAAGCGGTAAGATTGTATCTCCATCAATCGCATCTGGGTAAACTAAGTCTTTAACAATCTTGTTGTTTGCTAAATGCTCTTCAACAATTTTTGGCACATCTTCTAAACTAATTTGGCTATAGAACGCACCAGAAGGATAAATAATAACAATTGGGCCTGCTTCACAAAGCCCAAAGCATCCTGTCTTAATAACTTGAGTTTTAGACTCTATACCGTGTTTTTTAATTTCTGTATTAAAATCTTCTTCAATTTTAGCCGCTTTGGAAGCTAGACATCCTGTCCCTCCACAAACTAAAACATGATTGAAGTCTGTATCAACTTTCTTGACACGGAGCTCAACTTGCTTAAACACGCGGTCTCTTATTTCATTTATTTGTTCAACCGTAATCAAATCGACTCATCTCCTCACATCGTTTTTTTAGTAAAACATTCTTTCGCTACGAATTAGTACTTCGCGATAATTGCTGCAACATCTTCTGCAGGTAGCTTACCATAAACGTCTTCGTTAATAGTAATAACCGGTGCTAATCCACAAGCTCCGATACAACGCGTTGCTTCTAATGTGAATTTCCCATCAGGTGTTGTTTCTCCAACTGCTAAATCAGGGATACCTTTAATAAATTCATCAATTAGCTTTTGTGCATCTCTAACGTAGCAAGCCGTTCCCATACAAACACCAATGATGTAATCACCTTTTGGCTCTAATGAGAATTGAGAATAGAATGTTACAACTCCGTAGATTTCACCTACAGGAATGTTCAATTCTTCTGAAATAACTTTTTGAGCATTTAATGGCACACAACCATAAATTTTTTGGCAGTCATTTAAAACTCCCATCAATGCGCCTTTTCTATGCTTATTCGCATTCAAAGTCGCAAGTAATTTCTGATAGTTTTCTTCGGTACAAATTTTTTCATTCATAAAACCAACCTCCTTGTGTTATTGTCTAACCTTATCATTAAAGGTGTCAAACACTCTTGCATTTTGCAGTTTGCAGTTTGTGAACCAGGTTCTCTCTCCTATCGCCTCCCAGAATTACCCTGATCACTTCCTGCATCACTCAACTGAAACATTCGATCAAGACCTCTCATAATTTAATCTAACTATTTATATGCCTATAATCATGAATTTTACTCGCTTCTTCATAATCACAGATACGTCCCATTATATACTATAGACGCAGTTTCTGTCAATTTTTTCACAACTTTTGAGATTCCCGACGAATGACTGGAAATCAGTTGTAGTCGAAATCGACAGATGGCCTGTTACTATCACAATTATAGATGACAAAGCATTGCACATAGGCGACTAGATTTTGCACGTTTTTTCAGATGTAAGGTTCATTTTCTACTCTTATCACTCCCGGTTCGGAATAAAAGCGCACACCGGCATTATTCGATGCTATATTGAAGCTATTCTAAAAAAAGATGTCAAATTTTTAATCACTAAATGCCATTTTTTAAACTTTTATCACGAAAAATCGTCCGTCGTGAAAATCGTCAAATTCTTAAGACTACTTTCTGAATCGCAAGGAGATAGTTTAGTGTAAATTAGTGAGGTGTTTTATTGTCATCAATGGGAAAAGTCATAGAACGGCCTATTTCAAGCCCATCTATGACCTTTTTGTATCAGTATTCATACGTGAAAGTCATAGATCAGTCAATTTAAAGGTGATCTATGGCTTTTTAAGACCAAAAGCAGGATCAAAAAGCCATGAATTAGCCTGTTTTTCCCAAATCTATGACTCTTGGTACTAGAAAGAGGCTTGAAAGAGTCTGCAGACCCTTCATTTCTAATAAATCTATGACTCTTGAGCTCTAAAAAGGGGCTATCTTGCAGTTTTCTTAACAAGATAACCCCTTAATATTTTGCTACCCTTTTTACTTCTTTAATAGCAAACAAACACATTCAGCAGCCATGCCTTCTTCGCGACCGATGAAGCCCATTTTTTCACCTCGAGTGGCTTTTACATTGACCTGATTGACGTCAATATCTAGTGCTGTTGCTAGATGTTGGCGCATGTGGTCAATGTGCGGACGCATTTTCGGCCGTTCTGCAAAAATGGTAGCATCAAGGTTGGCAATTTTATAGTCACTTTCGTCAAGCATCTTTTTTGTCGCGCGTAGCAAATCCATGGAATTCGCCCCTTTGTACCTTTGATCCGTGTCTGGGAAATGAGTACCAATATCCCCTTTCGCAAGAGCCCCAATGATAGATTCAATCACGACGTGCACTAAAACATCGGCATCACTATGACCCTCTAGTCCATGAGAATGTTGAATTTCTACACCGCCTAAAATTAACAATCTTCCTTTTACTAAACGGTGAACGTCTTTTGAGTGTCCAATGCGCATCATTCCGTCACCTTCTCATTAAAAAATCAATTCTTTGATTTCAGTATCTTTACGATCCAAGTAATGAATCGACTGAATACGCCTAATGGTGCGTGATTTCCCACGAATGAGTAATGTTTCAGTTGTAGCAATGTTATTTGCACTCGTGATTCCCTCTAGTAGATCGCCTTTTGTAATCCCTGTAGCTGAGAAAATAATATCGTCACTTCTTGCCATATCTTCAAGTTTAAGAATGTCACCCGGTTTCACGCCCATTTTTTCACAACGCGCTTCTTCCATTTCACTAATTGCTAAAACTTCTTCGGTAGGTTCAACCGCCTCTTTACGTAGCACAAGTCGCCCCTGCATGTCACCGTCTAATGCGCGAATAACTGCCGCCGAAATAACACCTTCGGGTGCGCCACCCGTTCCATACAACATGTCTACTTCACTAAATGGCATACAAGTTAAAATCGAAGCTGCCACGTCACCATCTGGAAAGGCAAACACACGAACACCTAGAGCTTGCATCCTTCTAATAGCATCATCGTGTCGTGGTCTTGTAAGGATCATTACCGTAAAATCAGATAATTCTTTACCAACAGCGGTCGCTACGCGTTTAATGTTGTCTTCTAGCGAACTGTTTAGGTCTAACATGCCTTTTCCTTTAGGCCCTACTACAATTTTTTCCATGTACATATCAGGCGCACTTAAAAATGAACCTTTCTCACCAACCGCGAGAACCGTTAGGGCATTTGCCTGTCCCATCGCTGTCATACGGGTTCCTTCGATTGGATCAACTGCAATGTCCACTTCCTCCCCGCCAAAGCCGACTTTCTCTCCAATATAAAGCATCGGTGCCTCATCAATTTCACCTTCACCGATGACGATTTCACCATTAATTCGAATTTGATTTAACATATGACGCATCGCTTTAACTGCAGCATCGTCTGCGATATTTTTATCCCCGCGCCCTAACCACCTGTAACCTGCCAGCGCTGCCGCTTCTGTTACCCGTGAAAACTCAATTGCTAACTCTCTACGTATCATGTTGTTCTTCTCCTCATATTAAGCATTTATTTAGATTGTAAACATTTTCTCAATTATCATTGTAACAGATTTTTCTCGTTTTGAACACCAAAAAAGCTACCCCTCAATAACGAGTAGCTAGTATTTGCAAGACTTTAACCTGTTGTTCCTTCCCAATCCTTCAAAAATCTTTCAATTCCCGAAGTCGTTAAGGGATGGGAAATCATTTGTTCAATAACCGGGTATGGAATCGTTGCGATGTGAGATCCAGCCTTCGCTACCGCTACAACGTGCATCGGGTGACGTACACTTGCAGAAATAATTTCAGACTCTAAACCATGAATTTCAAAAATTTCGACGATGTCCTCGATTAAAATAACACCATCTTGGCTTAAATCATCTAAGCGCCCTAAAAATGGGCTGACGTATGTTGCACCTGCGCGAGCTGCAAGCAAAGCTTGCGTTGCTGAGAAGATGAGTGTAACGTTTGTTTTAATGCCTAGTGCAGTTAATTGCTTTGTCGCTTTTAAGCCTTCTGCACACATCGGAATCTTAATGACAATGTTCTTATGAATCTTAACAAGTTCTTTTGCTTCTTCTACCATTTTATCTGCTTCTAAAGAGATAACCTCTGCTGAGATTGGTCCGTCCACAATGGACGTAATTTCAGTAACAACCTCTTTAAAATCGCGGCCTTCTTTTGCAATCAACGACGGATTTGTCGTCACACCACAAATAACACCTAAATCATTGGCTAACTTAATTTCTTCAATGTTAGCTGTATCGACAAATAGTTTCATCTATAAGTACCTCCAGTGGAATCTAATCACTCGCCAAAGCTTGTGAAGTTTCTGTTAAGAAGGCAATCGTAATCGAATTAAAAATTCGAACTCATTGCCTCCTAGTCTTTAAATATTCTCTTTGATAACTTTAACAATATTTTCGGTTGTTAATCCATGCTTTTCTAATAATTGAGCTGGTGTTGCTGACTCACCGAACACATCGTCAACGCCAATTTTAACCACTTTAGTAGGATATGTTTCAGATGTTACGTTTGCAACCACTGACCCTAAACCACCGATAACCGAATGTTCTTCACAAGTTACGATACATTTCGTTTCTTTTGCAGCAATTTCTATGATGTCACGGTCAATTGGTTTGATGGTAGGAATGTGAATGACGCGTGCGTTGATTCCGTCAGCTTTTAAAACTTCAGCTGCTTCTTTTGCTTTTGCTGTCATTAATCCAGTTGAAAAAATCGCTACATCGTTACCTTCTGTTAACTGAACACCTTTCCCATGCTCATAAGAATAAGCATCATCAAAGATGTCTTCTACCGCAAGTCTTCCAAGACGAATGTATACTGGCCCTTCATGCTTTGCTGCGTATTTAATAACCTCTTCCGTTTCACGCGCATCTGCAGGTACGATCACAGACATGTTCGGCAGAGCGTTCATTAGGGCGATGTCTTCGATCGACTGGTGTGATCCACCATCTTCTCCAACTGTAATTCCTGCGTGCGTGGCTGCGATTTTAACGTTTAAATTTGGATAACAAATCGAGTTACGAATGATCTCAAAAGCACGACCCGTTGCAAATACTGCAAAAGTCGAGGCAAATGGAATTTTTCCATAACTAGCAAGTCCTGCAGCCACCCCAGCTAAGTTTTGTTCCGCAATTCCGACGTTAACGAAACGATCCCCAAACTCTTTAGCAAACCCAGCTGTTTTTGTCGATCCAGATAAATCCGCATCAAGTACAACCACGTTTTTGTTTTCTGCCCCTACTTTAACTAATGCTTTTCCATATGCTTCACGCGTTGCTAGTCCCATTATTTGGCCTCCTTCGCTAACTCTTCCATAGCCACATTAAACTGTTCTTCACTTGGAGCATTCCCATGCCATCCCGCTTGGTTTTCCATGAAGGCTACACCTTTTCCTTTAACCGTGTTTGCAATAATGACCGTCGGTTTCCCTTTTGTATCCTTAGCGTTATCAAAAGCCTTTGCGATTTGCTCATAGTCGTGACCATCGATTTCAATAACATGACAATCAAAAGATTTAAACTTATCTACTAGACAACCAACATTTAGAACGTCTTCAATGTTACCATCAATTTGTAGACCGTTGCTGTCAATCACCGCAACTAAGTTATCTAGTTTATAATGGGCCGCTGACATAAAGGCTTCCCATACGAGCCCTTCTTGCAACTCACCATCACCTAAAAGCGCATAAACACGAGCAGATGAATCATCCATTTTAGCCCCTAATGCCAGACCTACTGCATTGGAAATCCCTTGTCCCAAAGAGCCCGTCGATACGTCCACGCCAGGAACTTTATTGCTATCTGGATGACCTTGCAAAGGCGAGTCCAATTTACGTAGTGTCGGTAGCAGTTCCTTATCAAAGAAGCCACGCTCAGCTAGTGTGGCGTACAGGACTGGCGCTGCATGACCTTTTGATAACACAAAACGATCACGATTCGGATCATCTGCATTGTCTGGGTCAACGTTCATTTCTTTAAAATATAAGTAATTTACAACGTCTACAGCAGATAACGAACCTCCTGGATGTCCGGATTTTGCATGATAAATCATGTTGACGATTGATTTTCTTATTTCTGTTGCGGTACTATTCAAATTCATCTCGACTCTTCCTCTCATAATTGCTGTATTTCTAAGTAAGTAATATATCACATCTGGACAGATTTTTCTACTTGAAAACGTGCTTCAAATGCTTTTAATTTTTATCAAAAAACACCCCTTCTAATTCAGATATCAAACCTTAGTGAGCCAGTCGATGTATAAATCTCGGCTATTGGTTGCAAAATAAAAACACCAGACAAAAGGAGCTGTTACGATCATGAAAAAAGGAGCCTACGCCCTATTTATTCTCACGTTTGCTATGTTAACATCTATTTTCCCAGCATCAGCAAATGCGATCACTCCCAATGAACCTGAAGGAGACAACTACGATTACACCGGCAGCGAACTAGATGGTGAGTACTTAGATATCGTACCTATTGCTGAAGACGGAGAAGGTATGTGTCTCGAAGCAACACCTGAATATTGTGAGGATGCGGGCGACCTGATAGATGAGCTGACCGATGAGAATTCACGAAACTTCATCACCTATTCCCTTGTGGGTCTTTCCGCTGTCCTCGGTTTCGTTGGTATTACCCTATACATCAGAAATAGATAAATTCCCCTCAAACGATGGCAATGGAATCTGTGTCATCGTTTTTATTATGGACGTAGACGCTTAATACCTGTTTGCAAAAGATGCCTAGCTCATATATACTAAAGCTACTAGGTGGTGCATCCAAATGAAAAAAATGCTTATTCCAGTCGTAGTTTTAATATCTACGATACTACTGACTGCTTGTAATGTTGAAGATCCAGATTTATTAGAACCAATAGAACCTCCGCACGAAACACAAGCTGATTATCAAAGCGAAGATAATGAAAATGTTGGCGAATTGACTACGTTAGCTCCTGGTGATTGGACTGTTGGAGTAGACCTTCCAGCTGGCCGTTATGTTTTTACTGGGACTGGTATAGGGATTATTCGTGTTAGTCGAGGTTCTATTAATCCAGTGAGCGAAAATTTTGGAGGTATCATGGGCGTTAGTTCAGTGACAACTTATCTGATTGACGGAGATGAAATCGAGATCAGCGGTATACGTAACGCAACATTCACTCCTGTCATTGACCGAGAACTGTCTAATCAATTAAGTGCTGGTGATTGGACTGTTGGTCTTGATATCGAACCTGGTAGATATAATGTTACTGCACCTGATGGTTCAGGGAATTTCAGTGTTCGACGTGGCAATGAAACAATAACAAATGAAATTTTGAATCAGACACAACATATCATTAGGGTTCAACTTGAAGATGGAGACACTATCTGGATTGGTGGCCTTAACACCGTCGACTTTACTCCAAGATAATATTTCTAAACGATGGCAAGGCAATTTATGTCATCGTTTTTATTGTGGACGCAAATGGTTAAAGGTGGACCATCGCTCTGAGTTCTTTCTTTTGAGGCAACCTCCCTAACTAAGATTCCCAGCCAAGGGTAAGGAAGATTTTCTTTCGTTTCTATGACCTTGATCTGAGCCGTAACGCGTCCCGCTTTCTGGATGGCTACCTTCAGGTCGCGGCTAAAAATCCGCGTCAGTGCCACGTCGCCTCGGTTGAGGCGCTCGATGACGTCTAATACCCAGTCGTTTTCTTCGTATAGGACACGGCTGGATTTTTTTACGAGCTGAGTTCGACAACGACTACAAAGTAAAGGTGGATCGAGATTGAATAGCTGTTTGAGGGTGTCGATTCGGATCTGGTTATCACATACCAGGCATTTCATAGTAGTGGCTCCTTTCTTGATTTCAAATGATCGTGGAATTGGCTTTTTTGACGTTGCAACGATCATTTTTGAGTGTTTTATAGCCTAAATGATCGTGGAGCAGTTGATTTTGCTAGAATAACGACTATTTATCTCGTTTTTCAAAGAAATACGATCGTTAAATGGTATATTTCGATAAATTAACGATCATTTGATTGCTAGGTGTTCGCTACCTCCTTCAACAACCCTTGATCACAGGCCGATTTGTTCATACCGATAATTTGAGCTTTGGCATCTTCCATGGATTTCGTAATGCCGTGATGAAAAAAGATGATCTCACCGGTGGGCCATTTTGGGTTCCGACCCACACGCCCACTAATTTGTACCAAAGCACTCTCTTCGTAGACGTCGTGCTCGCAAGCGAAAATGGCCACGTCGATATTCGGAATCGTCACACCGCGTTCTAAAATCATGGTCGTAATTAAGAATTGACCTTCCCCGTTTTTAAAACGGGCGACTTTGTCCCCGCGGTCAGGATCACTGGAGTATACGAAGTCCACGTCCAGCTTGACGTGTTTTTTGATAGCATCTTGGAATTTGTGTCCACAGTCGATGGTCGGAACAAAGAGCAGTGCTCGACGTTTCGTATCGATCTTTCTCTTGAACCAGCCCTTCACAACAGGAGGTAGCCTGCCTTTGGAAACCTGATCATAAAAGTTTGCACACCATTTGTAAATGGGCACATCCAGTGGATATAAATGGTAGCGGGCTGGAATAATACAGGATTGCAACGTGCCATTTTTGATCTTTATCTGATCCTCTCTACCTGGGGTTGCCGATAAGTAAATCGTTGCGGAAGCTGGCTTACATGCGCGCTTCGCTAGGCGAACAAGCATCTCGTCGAAGGTATAGGGGAAGGCGTCCACTTCGTCGATGATCAGGAAATCGAAGGCTTCGTAAAAGCGGATCATCTGATGGACGGTGGTGACGCAAATGTCGCCGTAATCTGTCTTTTCGTCACTATTTCCGTGAAGGCAGACTACTTTCGCGTTGGGGAAAGCATCCTTGATTCGGGGCGTCAAATCGATGACCACATCCGCCCGCGGGATCGCCCAACAGACCCGCTTCCCAGCCGTTAACGCTGTGGAAATTGACTCGAACATCATCTCGGTTTTACCTGCTCCGCAAACTGCCCATATCATGCCTAGCTGTCCCTTCGCCAGCACCTCCTGACTAAAGGCCGATGCTCGCTCCTGTAAAAAAGATAACTGGAAATCTTTATTGAGCATACCTGCGACCGGCGCAATCTCAACCGTAGGCGCTGTGCGATATAATTTTGTTTCATGGGTGACCATCCCAAAATCGATGCACTTCCGACAGTACAACACTTCCTGCCCTTCATAGGAAAAGGTCGCAAAATAATGACGGTCAACGTTCAGACATCGATTACACCTGCCGGATTCGATCCCGGAAACAATCGTGACTTGATCGTTAATAAGGAGGCCATCTTTTTTTAGTTGCAAGAATTCTTCCTCAAGAAATTCTCTACCATAGACATCAATCATCAGCGAAAACGTCCTTTTGGGAAATGGCGAATCCCTGCAAAATAGTCGAGTCAACGACTGAATTATCGAGGTAAGTAGTTACGTCATCTATTTCAAGGAGATAAATAGTTACTATCTCGTACAATGGATCAACAACCCAGTATTCCTTCACGCCATGTTGCTTGTATTTTTTTAGCTTCACTGTGCAGTCTTTATCCCGAGTAGAGGGTGACAGAATTTCAATTACTAAATCCGGTGCCCCTTTTGCCCCTATTTCATCTAACACCTCTCGATCACAAAAAACCATAATATCTGGTTGCACCACGGTATCCGAACCCTCTCCTACGTTTAGTCGCACATCAAAAGGGGCTGCATAAACTTCACATTTGTTCCCTTTCAAGTGAAGGTATAGTTCACCTGCCAGGTTCATACTTATTTTCTGATGATAGCGATTGGGCGCTTCCATTCGGAATGCTTTTCCATCAATCAGCTCCCAACGCTCGTCATCTGACCAAGTGCAGTAGTCTTCATAAGTGAACTTCTGTTCTACTTTATACTCAGCCGATGGTTCGCGCACTTCCCAAACTTTTTGTTCCGGTAATTCGTATTCGATGTTCTTATCCTTATTCATTTTACTCACTCCTTTAATCTGCAAAGATGGTTTCCAAACTTATCGTGAAATCTGATAGGGCATTGGAAGTGACTACATCGTAATCTTTGTATTCTTTAGCGTTGTATGTACCTTTAGTATTCAATACATGGACAGTCACTTTTTTATATAGCGGGTCAACAATCCAGTACTCTTTCACGCCATACTGTTCGTATTTTTGCAATTTCACTATACAATCTTTATTTCTGGTAGAAGGGGATAGGATTTCCACTACCAAGTCAGGAGCACCTTTCGCTCCTCGATCATCCAGTATTTCACGGTCACAAAAAACTAAAATGTCTGGTTGCACCACGGTATCTGCTCCTTTTCCAACGCTTAAGCGCACATCGAAAGGAGCAGTGTACACCTCGCATGTCTTACCTTTTAGATAGATGCCTATTTCTACAGCTAAGTTCATACTGACTTTTTGGTGATACCTCGTCGGTGCATAGAGTTCAATCGCCTGACCGTCTATTAATTCCCAACGCTTATCATCTGGCCAAGTAAGGTAATCCTCATATGTATAGAGCGGAACTTCGTATTCCTGCTCTGCACCCTCACGAATCATCCACATTTCTTGTTCTGGGGCTTCGTATTCGATGGTTTGATTTTTGTCTTTGCTCATACTTTTCACTCCTTTAATCTGAAAATATTGTTGTTAAGCTTACTGTGAAATCTGATAGAACTACCGATGAGACTTCATCGTTGTCTTTATAAGTCGTCGCTTCAAAATTACCTTTCGCATTTAAAACATACACCGTCACGGCTTTTGCGATTGGGTCAATGATCCAGTACTCTTTTACTCCGTGTAGTTCGTATTTTTGTAACTTTACTGTACAATCCTTATTTCGAGTGGAAGGGGACAGGATCTCAACGACTAAATCAGGGGCCCCTTTCACGGCTCTAGGCTCAAGCTTATCTCGGTCACAAATGACTAAGATGTCGGGTTGAAGAACGGTATCAGCTCCCTCTCCTACACTAAAGAGAACGTCTACAGGGGCATGAAAAGCCTCACAGGGTTTCCCTTTTAGATAGAGTTTAAACTCGAACAAAATGTTTCCACTTATTCTTTGATGCTGGATGGTTGGTGCATACATTTTAATAGCCTGACCATCAATTAGCTCCCAACGCTCGTCATCTGGCCAAGTAAGGTAATCCTCATATGTATAGAGCGAAACTTCGTATTCCTGCTCTGCACCCTCACGAATCATCCACATTTCTTGTTCTGGGGCTTCGTATTCGATGGTTTGATTTTTGTCTTTGCTCATACTTTTCACTCCTATTCATCTGAAAATATTGTTGTTAAGCTTATAGTGAACTCCGACAAAACAGCCGAGTTAATTTCAGAGCCAATTTTGTAAGTCGTCAGAGTAGCTATTGCGAATAGATAAACATCCACTGTTTTGTTCAACGGGTCGATCATCCAATATTCCTTCACACCGTATTGCTCATATTTTGCAAGCTTTCTTACTCAATCGTGGTGAGCTGTTGAAGGAGATAATATTTCAATGATTAACTCAGGAGCTCCCTTTGCTCCTTTATCATCTAATTTCTCCTGATCACAAATCACCAAAATGTCTGGCTGAACCACTGTGTCTGCTCCTTCTCCCACGTTTAACCGGACATCAAAAGGTGCCGCGTATACTTCACATCTTTTCCCTTCCAAATAGTTTCCAATCTTTATAGATAAGGTCATACTTATTTTCTGATGATAGCGATTAGGTGCTTCCATTCGGAATGCTTTTCCATCGATTAGTTCCCAACGCTCGTCATCTGACCAGGTCAGGTAGTCTTCGTAAGTAAATTTCTGAAAAGCATCGTACTCGACCTCCGCGCCCTCACGCACGATCCACATTTCCTGTTCCGGTGTTTCATATTCGATGTTCTGGTTCTTTTCTTTGTTCATTTCTTTCACTCCTTTTTGTATATTTTTTTCTACATTATCTCATAGGCTTCCTTCCCTGTCTACTTTCGCCAACAAAAAGAAGACTTTGCTCTTTGTCAGCAAAATCCCCGCACCCTTATATACGCAAATATACGCAAAAAAAATTAAAAAACCTGCTAAATTTAGCAAGTTTTTTAATTTAACCGTTTTCCTCTCTATTTTTCTTTCCGGAAAGAAGCAAAAACTTTCATCCTTTTATCCATTAGGTACAAATTTCCCATTATTTCCCCATTCCCAACTACCTCCACCTGAACCAAGTTCAAAATGAAGTTTCGCAATCCCTAGATCAAAATCAATCAAGTACTTGCTCTCTCGCTTAACGCTTGCCCTGACATAACCGTCTTCGTAGTAGAACATGATCGGTTGTTTGTTCATGGCCGATGGTGCTTTTTGGACAGCATCCATTCCAGCGACAAACCAGTTTGGCGTCGACCCTTTAGACTCATACATTTCGTTCACATGTTTTGTTTTCCGATGCGACATTTTATGAATAAACTTCTCTTTAGAACTAAGTGCCTCCTCGACCTCGCCAACGGTTATTAAGCAAGCCAAGCGCTCGCCTTCAACCAATTTGAAAGGTGTCTTTGACTTGCTAAACGTTCCACCTACCCAACAAGTCCCTAAACCAAGCATCGTTGCATGTAAAACCAGCCGCTCACCGTAATA
>Ga0131853_10003901_pt1 | contig 26779 bp, 28 predicted proteins | sample TergutLab28metaG_FD_92764 | JGI IMG/M metagenome (GOLD analysis project Ga0131853, IMG submission 92764) | Labiotermes labralis P1 segment gut microbial communities from Petit-Saut dam, French Guiana - Lab288 P1 (version 2) (version 2) | ecosystem: Host-associated > Arthropoda: Insects >... | reverse complement strand
TACGCTCAGTCCACCCCACAAAGCCAAAACCGGGCTTTGCGGGGACACCGGGCGTCGTCACCTCCTAGATTGGCGAAAAATCGCCTCGCCAATCCGCCATCCCCTCCTATGAACACAGGTTCTTAGTCCCCGGCTTCGGGCAGCACGGCGGATATTTCTATTCGGAGCTCTCCCGTCTGGGTTACGCCCTCAGGAGCGTCCACGTGTACCGGAACGCTGCCGTAACTTAGAGCCGCCCCTGTGATTGTCGCGCTTAGGTGTATGTCTTCCGCGGTCAGCCCGTTGGCAATGCTTTGCGCGGCAAAGACCGCTACAACAAGCTCGTCTTCCGCGATTTCTACCGAGCCGGAGTCTATGGCGTCTTGGTAATTTCCGTCTTCATCCGGGTCTGTCGCATAAAAATCGAAGGACAAGTCTATGTCGTCGACGCCAAAGGTGAATTCTACGGTAACAAGCGGCTCGATTATTACCCGCGTCACCGTCTCGTGAGGAGTCAGGTTCCTGATGTGAAGGTCTGTGTCGATCAGGTATTCGCGCATATCGTTTACGACATCAAAGCTTTCGCTGCGCCCCTCGATGCTTACCGGGCGTAGCCTAAGGCCGTGCTGCTGCATGTCGTGCAGGCTGTTTTCGTCGCCCACCACCTCGATAACGGACGGGCTGACGCTGACGCCGGTAAACACGAAGCCCTCGGCCGGGCTGCCCTGTATTTCCGGCCACAGTACAGGAACCTCGCCGTATCTCGACACATCGATCTGTACCATAACAGACGAAATATTCAGGCTTACTCTGTTTGTGATATCCGTGCCATTCACGTCGATTGCCTGAATGGTTGAAAAACGCGCGATATCTGTGTCTGCGTCGGAAAGATCTACAACGGTCTGAACCTGATCGATCAGGCTGATGACCGTTTCGGGGCCGCTTACGCTGACGTTTGCCGGGCTTATAATCGGCGTGTGATGTATGAAGCCGGGCATGACGTCGCCGTCACGCAGTACATGTACGGGAAAGGACTGCGTCGTGTGTCTGTCCAAAACAATCTCTACCGTTCCGGGCGGGCTCATGATTGTGAAGTTACCGGCCTGCAAAAATGACGGAAACTCGTAGCGAACATTTATGTTCATGGGTTCATCGATATCCATAGTGTGAGATATGTCTATCGGCCCAAAGTCCACGTACGCCCTGAACGACCCCATGGCCATGCGCAGCGTCTCCAGGTCGCTCCGCGTCGCCCGAACCGATATGCCCATAGTCTGGGCGGAAAGCTCCTGGCGGTTCATAAGCACGAGATTGTTTGCCATCAGAGCCTGGTCGTTCCTGATGGTAAGCGGAACCTGAAAAAATTCCGTACTCATCGGATTTTCCGACGAAATCACCGTAAACCACAGGATCGTCGAAACGCACAGCGAGATCAGCTTCCACTCTATATTCTTGGTAAAGAATACCTTTATAGCGTTAACCACTGCTAATTATCCTCCTGTTAGTCTTTGGGCTTTAACCTGTTGCGGATATCCTCCCGCAGCTTTTTCAGATCGCCGGACAGCCTGACTATTACGTGCTTTTCGCCGGTGTCTTCGTCGCGCGTATTGGGAAGGATCAGCCGCTTGACCTGCTTTTCGCTCAGCTTGCGGTGAATTTTGGAGCCATGAGCCACCGACACGCTTCCCGTTTCCTCGGATACTACGATTGCGTAGGCGTCCGATATCTCGGTCGCGCCAAGAGCCGCCCTGTGACGCGTGCCCAGCTCTTGATCCACATTGCCGGAGGACAGCGGCAGTATGCACGACGCGGCCGAAATCCTGTCGCCGCGTACGATAAGCGCGCCGTCGTGCAGCGGCGCCCCGTAATTGAATATATTCATGATGAGCTGGCGCGAGACCCTGGCGTCAATCTGCACGCCGGTTACCTCAAGATCGCCCAGGGGTATCTTTTCCGAGATAACAATCAGAGCGCCCGTCTTACTTTTCGACATTTCCATAACGGCTTCGATTATCTCGTCCAGCGCGGCTTCCGACAACGGGCCGCCGCTGTTGTGCTTAATAGAATCCAGGAAGTGCCCCCGGCCTATACGCTCCAAAGCGTTTCGCAGCTCGGGCTGGAATATGACCACCAAAGCAACCAGTCCGACGTTGAACGTGTTGGCTATTATCCAGTTAACCGTGGTCAGATTCAGAAAATAGGCCAGCAGACTGACGGCCAGCAGTATCATAAAGCCCTTGAGCAGAGCCCACGCCCGTGTTTCCTTGATCCATATGAATATGAAATATATTACGACCGCGACAATCGCAATATCGATTACGTCGTTAAGTCCCACGGACGTTACCGACCGAAACGTTATATCGAAATTGGAGAGCGCGCCCCGTATGCTGTTTATCATACCATCACCGTGCAACTAAGAACCTGTATTCAACCCGTCGCGCTGTCTTTCCACCACTCGTCGTCGGCTCCTTGCGTACCACTTCGGGTACGCGGCGTCACCTACTCCTGGATTGGCGAAAAATCACCTCGCCAATCCAGCACTTCGAGAGTTGAATATAGGTTCTAAAATATTATCTAATTTCATCCTGATCTTTTGAATCGTCTTCGTCAAAGTCCAGCTTGTAGCGTCTGACGTGCCGTCCGCCGTTTATGGAAGTGTACGCGCCGGCGGGATCGTCGTCTTCTTCGTCGTCAGTCTCGGCGGCCGGGCGGACTTCCGGCTTGCGCTCCAGCTTGCCCCGCTTTCTGAGAAGGCTGAATCTCTCTGACAAGTCTTTGTGCGCCCTGTCTCCGGGTTTGTCTTCGTCGTAAAACCCGGACACCCCGCCGGGGCGCGAATCGGAATAGTCGTTATCCAGATAGTCGTCAGGCTCTTCGTCGCGTGCGCTTATACGTTTGAGAACACGCTGCTTCCTGGAAAGCGCTATCTTTGGGATAACCTTGACCTGATAGAAGTTGGATTCATCCTCGAACTGGACGCGCTCCGTGCGCTGGTAGTCCAGAGCCATGTCGAAGAACGAGGCCAGAAACGCCAGCAGACCGGACAGAAGCACCGCGCCGATCAAGCCCGGCAGGGACACATCCGACGGAACGAACAACTGCGCGATGATCGAACTGATTATCGTAACGACAACACCGGCTCCCAAGGCGATCTCCTTGGAGTGGTCTATCGTAAAACGCGACACAATGTACACGATGAATATGACCATCGAAAATATAAATGCCGTAAACACCCAGGCTTGATTTCCCGCTAAATCGGCAAATATCGTTACATACAGATCGCCAAAGTACTCGGGCATCATGGCCAGGTTCGCGGCCAAAAACTCGGACATCAACTGCGCGTCGGCCAGCAGAAACTGGAAAAAAGGCACAAAGTACACAACCATCACGCCTATCGACACGGGTATGACGCTGGTCAGGCCAAGATACAGACCCGCAAGCAGCGGCACGACATACGGAACACCGAGCTCGAAGGCGAAAAACATGGCCAATATCAAGAAGTTTTCCTTAGGCGCAAGCCTTGCGTAAAAAAACAGTATCAGCAGCATGAACGCGCCGGCAAACGCCATCACGCCCAATGCCGAACTGATCTGTATGCATATGTTTATAATGATAAGACCGTATCCCACGGTCATCGTCATTACGGTAAACAGCATTGCCATCAGCAGCGTATACGTCAGTTGCATCGGCGGCGAGTTGATCGGCTCGAATATCGGCATGTACAGCCCAATTTCAGCGATCCGGCTAAACACGAACATCCCCACCATGAACTTGAGTACTATAAGCAAGTATGTCTCGAACCGCTTATAAAAGCTCACTATCGTTTCGCGTATAATAAATATCTGCTCCACGTTCCGGCTCCTCCTGTTCAGATTCTGGTTGTTTTGAGACTGGCTGCGAGCCGCGCGCGCTCATATCGTTGAGCAGCTTTATAAGCTGAAGATAGTTGCCAAGCCGCCGCTGTGAGCGGTTGTACTCCGAAACATATACCTTTGTGCCGATCAGCGTGTATATCACCAGCATTACCAGGGTAAATATCCCAATGTTTATAAATTCGCCGAAGTAGTCAAGATCGAGCATGTCGTTCCCATCCACTATGAATACCCTCAGCGCGTATATAGCAACTATCAGCATACAGCCGAGAAGCACATAGAACCGCGTCCACATGTTTTTGCGATATACATAGTCCGTCCGAAAATACTTGCCGGCCGCTCTGTCCTTCTCGCCGTAGTTCTTGTCGTACACGGCAAGCTTGCTCATGATGATGATACGCTCTCTTTTCATATCAGATCCTTTCGGGCCGGGCTTGTTCAAAGCTCATTTTACTATATTTGTGAAACAACTTTAATTCAGACCAATATTTGCTCGGCGCTAAAGCGCCTCCTTTGTGGAACGTCGGCGGCAGTAGGCCGACGCTTCCAGAAAATATTGGTTCGCTTCTCAAGTTGTTTCACTATAATATGTATTATAACACACTCTTAATCCATTCGTCACCATAAAATTACTATTTTGCGCGAAGAAAAAGAGCCTGTGGCCGGGCTCTGGGTTACAACCGCTCATTATGACGCGCCGGCAGGCTCATGTACCCGCGGATCGGGTTTATTTCGCAAGCAGGCTTGCCACTGTGATATAGTTAAATGCCTGGTTGAAGTGCGGCATAAAGAATATGTCGAGAAGCTTTAGCTCGTCTATGGTTACGCCCTTAGCCACCGCAAGGCTGAACATGTGCAGACCCATCGACACATCCTGGAAAGACGCCAGTTGTGCGCCAAGCACTTTGCGGGACTTTGCGTCATAGACGATACGGATTTTAACTTTTTCATTCGGGCCTTCCATGAAGGGGTATTTCTGCAAGTCCTCGTGACCTGTGCAAGCGGCGTCAAAGCCTTTTGCTCTTGCCCTTTCCAGCGTGAGCCCTGTGCTGAACATCTTGTAGCCGTATATCCCGATTCCGTTGGAGCCCTGCACACCCGTCGACTGAAGAGGAGTCCCGCCGACATTGTGCCCCGCGACGATCCCGCTTCTTACGGCGTTTGTCGCCAGCGCGATATAGTCGGAACTGCCTGTGGCGTTGTTAAATACCGTGGCGCAGTCGCCAACCGCGTATACGTCGGTAATGGATGTCTGCTGGTTAAGGTTTACCTTTATCGCGCCGTTTTGGATAGTTTCCAGCTTGCCGTTTACCAGCTCGGTACGAGGCAGGAATCCGATGGCCATTATCACCATGTCTACGTTGTACTCACCCTTATCGGTTACAATAGACGTAACGCGCTTGCCGTTTGACGACTTGATCTCTTGCAGGGCTTCGCCGTAGTGCAGTTCGATCCCGTTTTTCTCAAGAACATCATCCATACCGGCAGATATATCCCTGTCAAAATATCCGGTAAGGCAGCCCTCCTGCTTCTCCAGCAGCAGCGAATTCTTGCCGCGGCGCTTTACCGCCTCGGCAATCTCCACGCCAATATAGCCCGCGCCTATTGTCGCAACCGTCCTGACCTCGGGATTATCCAAATCACTGTCTATCCCAAGCCCGTCCTGGAACAGCTTGACGCAGTGTACGCCATGCAGATCCATTCCGGGCAGGTTCGGGCGGATCGGCCTGGAGCCTGTCGCAAGTATGAGCTTGTCGTAAGATTCCTTGACGACCGTACCGTCTTCCTTCCTGGCCGTAACAACCTTGCCCCCCAAGTCAATTTCTTCGACCGGCGTTTTCATGTGAACTTTTGCGCCCTTGTCCTCAAGAGCCTCCTTGGACGAATAAAAAAGTACGCTGGTTTCGGCGATTTGCCGGCCGATATACAGAGCCGTACCACAGCCAAGATACGACACATTGTCGTTCGCCTCAAAAATTGAAATCTCATTTCCACTGTAATTGTCCAAGATAGTGTTAGCCGCCGCCGTCCCGGCATGGTTTGACCCAATTAATACAACCTTACTCATAGTACCCCACCCCTTCAAAAATCAAGTATGACCCTGATAATAAAAGTTGATGATTATCATCAAGTATAACAATTACTATAATACACTTACATTGCTTTGTAAAGCGCTTTTGTAATCACTATACATTTTTTTCATTCGTCCTGCAGCGGCGGCTCTTTACCCAGCAGCAAGTAGTCCGTGGTCACACCGAAATACTCGGCTATTTTGATTATCGCGTCTACGGAAGGTTTTTGCAATCCTCTTTTCCATGCCGAAATCGTGGAGTTACCTACACCCGTTATTTTTGAAAGTTCCTTGGCCCTGATTCCTCGCTGCTTCATTAAGCTAAAAATACGCTCTACCAAGCAAAAGCCCCCCTAAAAATTGCTGAAATCAGAATTTATGCTTGACAAATACCGATTTCGGAATTATAATGTGTATATAGTAGTGCTCTATTCATTTGTCCAGTTGTGGCGGCTCTTCTCCTAGCAACAAATAGTCCGTGGTCACACCGAAATGCTTAGCTATTTTGATTATCGCATCCACGGAGGGCTTTTGTAGTCCTTTCTTCCACTGCGTTAGAGTTGAAGTGTTTATCCCTGTCGCCTTCGACAATTCCGAAGCTGAAACTCCTCTTTCCTTCATCAAATTATAAATTCGCTCTACCATGTAAAAAACACCTTTCCATGCGAAATCGCAAAAAAGCATTTGACAAGCTGCGTAATCGCAGTTATAATATAGCTATCATTCATCACAATAAAAGAGAAAGGGCGATTCCTTATGAACAACATCTTAGAAGAGTTTGCCTGCGGCAACATATCACCGGATGTAGTCTATCACAGAAGAGACTCTCATCAGCACAAACTTAACATAGAAACCTTGAGCAACAACGAAGCTAAGCTAATGGCCGCACTTGACGATGAACTAAAAGAAACCCTAAATCAGCTTATCGAAGCGCAGATAGAGTCTTGTACTATAGAGGGAATTGATAGATTCATTTGCGGCTACCGTTTGGGCGTGCTCATGACTATGGAAGTCTTTAACGGCGAGGGGCTCAATTTTCAATCCCGCGATCAATCATCATAATGCCCGCGACACTGAGATATCTCAATATTTCCGTCTTTTACACGATAAACAATTCGGTTGGTGTCGTCTATGCGCCGTGACCACCAACCCGAAAAATTGTGCCTCAGCGGTTCGGGCTTACCTATACCGTTATGCTCGCTCCGCTCAATATCCTTGATTATCTGATTCACACGCTGCAGAGTCTTTTTATCCTGTGTCTGCCAATAGAGGTAATCTTCCCATGCCCGATCTGTCCATAGTTTCCGCATGAACTAGTCCTCTATTAGTTCACGCTCGGTTAATCTTCCGGCGTCAGCGTCACGAATGGATTCCTCCAGCACATGCATATTTCTCTCACTGTAAAACGGATCTAAGGTTACTTCAAACGGAATTCCGCGCTGCCGGACAGCGGCTTTCACAAACATAGTGAAGGCCGTAGTCATGTTCAGCCCCAGCTCCTCAAAAAGTTCGTCCGCTCTTTCTTTCAAATTATCATCAATACGGATGTTGACTTGTGCCATGTACGCCAGCTCCTCTCTGTATATCATTATATATAATATGCTATACGTTGTCAACATTAGGAGTTTGCAATACCGCCATTATACCACCCTGTCGGCCAGTTTCAGGCTGACATCGAACCTTGCCTGCCCCTGGAGGTCGGTTCCCCTTATGTAATGGGTCGAGTCCTGTTCGGCGCAGAAGATGATTATTTCATCGCCGGGGAAGCTCTCATAAATATAGTTTAGCTGGGCTTCCGATATGAACTGACCGCCTCGCGTGTCGAATCGGATCACGTCGCAGGCTATGTCGGCGTACTTGGTGTTGTTCATGTGTCCGTTTATGTCGGTATCGCTGTAGCTGACGACGCGGGACATTTGCCGGGTCATGCCGTCCGGCGTCTTGATCTTTGCCGGGGTGATATCCTTCACCTGTGCCGGCTTAGGGCTTTCCGCAATCATCGGAATTGAAGAGGGCTTCACGAGCTTTCGCGTGGCCAGGCTCGCCACAATCCACGAAATGACCGCCTCACCCACGCGCTCACTGCCGACAAATATATCGAAATCGCGAAGCACAATCGGCGACTTGTCAACGCCGCGATGCCACGTACTCATGCGCAGCTCGTCCCCGTAAACTATCGGGCGAAACAGACGCAGGTACATCCGCGCCATCATCCATACGACTCCGTGTTGCGCCGTCATCCTTTCCCTGCCGATCCCCAGCACGTCGGCGTGATCCGTCGCCAAATTCTGTATATGACCAAGCAGAGCCGAAAGCTTACAAAGCTTGTGGCAATCGATGTCCGACGCGGTCAGCGGATAGGTTCTGGTCAGTATCTCCCTCATCACTCAATAACGCCTTTCGACTTCGCCTCTTCAATCACTTCATCGCAGAACAGCAAGAGCTTCGGCAGTTCCTTTATCGCTACATCCCAAATATTTTCTTTTCGCATATCTGAGTATTCATGAGCAAATAAATTGCGCATGGCACGCATCGCGTTCCATGGAATTTTCTCCTTTGTGGAGTCTTTAAATTCACCTGAAAGTCGAATACTCATTTCACCAATTTGATAAACAGACATAGACACAGATTTCAAGAAATCCCTGTCGTTTTTAAATATGTTAAAGTCTTTGCCAAAACGCTCTATTGTAGCCCCGGCTTCTTCGCAATAAAGCTTGATATCCATGATGCGATGAATATCACGTTTGTTCATAGACCGCCACCCGTTCTTTCATTACGGTTTCAACAAACCACGGCCTTCTGCCTTTTGCAATATTTTCTGTAAGCGTATCAAGGTCTACAAAATTCACTTCCTTATCCAAGCCTTCGCGCAAATCCTCGTACAGACCGCCAATTATCCAACCTTCTACAGATGAGCCGTGCAAGTCTACCAATATGTCAACGTCACTGTCATTCCGAGCCTCGTTGCGGGCATAGGAACCGAAGACGTAGACGGCGTGCAAATTATATTTTTCGGCGATGGGCTTTACCTTGCGCTTTATATCATCAATTGTGAGTATCATGCGGAATCACCTCACGGGCTATTGTACCGGGCGCATTGTGGGGAACAGCAGCACATCCCTTATGGACGGCGAGTCGGTCAACAGCATGACAAGTCTGTCGATGCCCAGACCCATTCCTCCCGTTGGGGGCATACCGTATTCCAGTGCAAGGAGGAAGTCCTCGTCGATTGTGTTAGCCTCGGCGTCTCCGGCGGCGCGCATGGCCTCCTGGTGCTCGAAGCGCTTGCGCTGATCCAAGGGGTCGTTCAGTTCGGAATAAGCGTTGGCGTACTCCCTGCCTACTATGAACAGCTCGAAGCGTTCGGTCAGGTCGGGGTTGCCGGGCTTTTTCTTTGTAAGGGGCGATACTTCTACGGGGTGGTCGGTTATGAATGTGGGCTGGATCAGCTTATCCTCGGCAAACTTCTCGAAGAAAAGGTTTAGAATGTCGCCTTTGCCGTGGCGCGCCTCAAAACCGACTCCGTGGGTCTTGGCCAGCGAACGGGCGTCCTCAAGGGTCTTCACGGCATTAAAATCGACCCCGGCGAACTTGGTTACGGCGTCGGTCATGCTCAGTCGCTCGAAGGGCCTGGAGAAATCGAGCTCGTGTTCGCCGTAGGGTATGACCAGTTTGCCGCAGACCTGTTCGGCGACGTATTTTATCATGCTTTCGGTCAGTTCCATCATGCCGTGATAGTCGGTGTATGCCTGATAGAGCTCTATCATCGTAAATTCGGGGTTATGCCTGATGCTGATGCCCTCGTTTCGGAACACGCGCCCTATCTCGTAGACGCGCTCCAGCCCGCCCACGATCAAGCGTTTTAAGTGCAGCTCTATGGCAATGCGCATATATATATCCATGTCAAGCGCGTTGTGGTGCGTACGAAACGGGCGCGCAGACGCGCCGCCCGGGATGGTGTGAAGCATTGGCGTCTCGACCTCAATAAAGTCCCTGCCGTCCAGAAACGTACGCATTGCCTTTATCGCCTTGGAACGCTTTAGAAACACGTCCTTAACCTCGGGATTGACGATCAGGTCAAGGTAGCGCTGCCGGTATCGAAGCTCCTGATCGCGGAGGCCGTGCCACTTTTCAGGCAGCATCTGCAAGCTCTTGCCAAGCAAGGTTAAGTCAGCGGCCTGTACGGAAATCTCGCCCTTCTGGGTGCGGAAGACCACACCCGTCACTCCAACGATGTCTCCTATGTCTACGTTTGCCTTGAACTCGGCGTAAGCATCCTCGCCAATCTCGTCCTTGCGGACGTATACCTGTATCTTGCCGTCCCGGTCGGCCACGTCTATGAACGAAGCCTTACCCATCACGCGCTTTGTCATTACTCGTCCGGCTATGCCGACCGTGACGCCCTCAAGCCGCTCAAACTCAGCGTGAATTTGCGCGCTGTGCGCGTCTACCGAATACGTTACATGCGCGAATGGGTCACGCCCTTCGCGCTGCAGCTCCAACAGCTTGTCGTGCTTTATCTTCAGTAATTCATTGTCGTGCATAGTCTTCTCCCTAACTTATTGACACTATTTCGTATTCGATTGAGCCGTCCGGCGCGTCTACCGTAACTACGTCTCCGGCGACACGGCCCAACAGCGCAGCACCCAGCGGCGATTCGTTTGAAATCTTGCCCTTGAGAGGGTCGGCTTCGGCCGAGCCTACTATCGAGTACTCGACCTGCTCGTTAAACTCGCGGTCAAGGACTACCACCCTGTTGCCCACGTTCACATAGCCTTCCGACAGCTCCTCCTCGTCGATCACCTCGGCGTTGCGGAGCATTTTCTCAAGGACGGCTATGCGCGCCTCGATCTCGGCCTGTTCCTCCTTGGCAGAGTCGTACTCGGCGTTTTCGCTCAGGTCGCCCTGGCCGCGCGCGTCCTTTATCTTCTCGGCGACTTCCTTGCGGCGCTCGGTTTTGAGCACCTGCAGCTCAGTTTCCAGCTTTTTAAGTCCGTCGAAAGTCAGCATTATCTTCTTTTCAGACATTGCGATCCCTCACATATTTATGATAGTTTCAAGTAACTCTTCGATGTCGGAAAGAGTCTCGATCCCGCTGATGCCGGCGCGCAGCCTGGACGAAGACTTGACCCCCTTGCAGTACCAGGCAAGGTGTTTGCGCATTTCCCGCACTCCGATATATTCACCCTTGTTATCAATAATCATACGCGCGTGGGTGCGCGCGAGTGACATTCTTTGGCGCACGTCCGGCTTGGGGGCTTCACCGCCGGCAAGATGCGCGTTTATCTCGTCGAATATCCACGGGTTGCCCATTGCGCCGCGCCCGACCATCAAGGCGTCGCAGCCGGTCTGTCGCAGCATGGCGGCGGCAGCCTCCCCCGAAACAACGTCGCCGTTGCCGATCACCGGAACCTTGACCGCGCTCTTGACCTGGGATATCACATCCCACTCGGCCAATCCGCTGTAGTACTGTTCGCGGTAACGCGCGTGGACCGCTATCGCGTATGCGCCTCCGGCCTCAGCCGCCTTCGCGACCTCCACCGCCATCTCCTCGCCGTAGTCGATTCCACGGCGTATCTTCACGGTAACCGGCTTGGATGCGGCGCGCTCCGCCGCCCTTACCATTTCCTCCACAAGCGCCGGTGAACGCATCAGCGCACTTCCGTCGCCGTTTCGGAATATCTTGGGGGCCGGGCAGCCCATGTTGATATCCAGTATGTCGAAATCCAACTCGGGGTTGCCCTCGAGTATCCGCACAGCCTCGGCCATTATCCCGGGCTCATGCCCAAATAGCTGCAGCGTGTATGGATGTGCCGATTTATGATTCCGCGCAAGTTCCACGGTCTTGACGCTGCCATATACAATCGCCTTGGCGCTCACCATTTCGGAATAAGCCAGACCGCAGCCATGCTCGATACACAACTGCCTGAAAGTCATGTCGGTTACGCCCGCCATCGGAGCCAAAAATGCCAAGCCTCGCGTCTGCACTCCGCCAATCGTCATAAACCTTCCACATCCCCGCCGGCAAACACGCGTCGATATAACTGCAACGCCTCGACAAGCTCCTTTCGCTCCTGCGTCATCCGCTTGATTTCAAGCGGCGCGCCGATCTCATCGTATATGAAATCGTTTTCCTCGGCCTGCGCTTCAAAAAAAACGCTTCCATCGTCGTAAAATCCGACCATGAAAACGCAGTGTAGGCGCTGCGCGGTCGTAACGCACAGAGCTTTGATATCATTTTTGACCAGGGGCGGCAATTTGGCGAACTCCGGGTTAATATAGTACTTTTCCTTGTACACCGACGCGGCCGCAAGTACTGTCTTTTCCATAGCATCCCTTCCGGGCCGAGAACCTGCGACCAATAACCGAAATGCCGGCTAGAGCGGTGAAAAACCGGGGGCCCCACAAAGCCTGGTTTTGGCTTTGTGGGGTTGAGTTCGCCCTTCTAGACGGTGTTGAGCGGTATTGACCTGCAGTTCTAAATCTGAGAAAAAAAATGGGAGCTACAGGGCTCGAACCTGTGACCCCCTGCTTGTAAGGCAGGTGCTCTCCCAGCTGAGCTAAGCTCCCGTGCGATCCAAAAGGGGCTCGAACCCTCGACCTCTGGCGTGACAGGCCAGCGCTCTAACCAACTGAGCTATTGGACCAAAATGTGTGTAGTCTCTCAATTAAGACTTAGTTATTATACAACCTTAGTAATAATATGTCAAGTGCTTTTCAAAATCTTTTTTACGCCTCTACAAAATCCCGCGAATAAGTAAATCCACCCCCAGAAATATAACAATCTTGTTGCTTGTAATCTTTCACGCGGGAAGCCTATTCCTTTGCGACGCTTGTCTCAAAAGCCAGCAAGAAGCAGCGGACGGCATGTCCCACGGACTTGGCGTCAAACACCGCCGAGCCCGCGACGATTACATTTGCGCCGGCTGATGTCACCCGTCGTACATTGTCCAGGCTGATGCCTCCGTCGATCTCGATCTCCGTAGTCAAGCCGCGTCTTTGAACGAACTCCGCAAGCCGCTCTACTTTAGGAAGGCAGTGCGGCATGAAGCTCTGCCCCGAGAAACCGGGCTCTACCGACATCACGAGCACTAGGTCAAGCTCTTCAAGATAGTCGAACAGAGCTTCCGCGGGGGTGGCCGGCTTGATTGTCAGCCCGGCCTTCTTGCCAAGGCTCTTGATCTTGCGGATAGCCTCCAACGGATCAAGGCAAGCCTCGATGTGCAAGTTTATAATATCGGCTCCGGCATTCGCGAAAGCCTCTATGTGGCGCTCGGGTCGGCGGATCATCAGATGAGTGTCAAACACAAGCTTTGAATGCGGCCTGAGGGCGGCTATTACGGGCATACCGAAGGAAAGGTTCGGCACAAAGCTGCCGTCCATTACATCCAGATGAAGATAATGCGCCCCGGCTTCCTCGATTTCGGCGATATGCTCCGCAAGGCGCGCGAAGTCGGCGGACAACATTGACGGCGAAAGCTTTATCACGGCATCAACCCCCTGTATCGTTCGTACCTGTCCTGGCTTATGGCGCGCCCGATCTGAGCCTTTACGGCACAGTCCGGCTCGTGCAGGTGCTTGCAGTCGTTGAAGCGGCAGCCGCCCAGAAACGGCCGAAACTCCCTGAAACACCCCGCGATTTCGTCCGGTTCCAGTTCATCCGTCGCAAGCGCCGTAAAACCCGGCGAGTCCACGACAAACGTATCCTCGTCGATACGGATCAGCTCGGCGTGGCGCGTGGTGTGCTTGCCGCGCTCTATCTTGCGGCTGAGTTCGCCCGTCTCCATAGACCTTTGCGAAATGCAGTTGACAATGCTCGACTTGCCGACGCCCGAAGGCCCCGCCAGCACGCTGACCTTGCCGCTAAGCTGCGGCCGCAGCTCTCCAAGTCCGTCCTGAGTCAGCGCCGACATCACCACGACCTTGTAGCCTATGTCCTCATACGTCCGGCGCAGCTTCGCGCCTTCGTCCGCTCCGCTGATATCGCTCTTGTTCAGCACGACCACGGCGTCAACGCCCTCCTTCTCCGAAAGTATCAGGAATTTGTCCAGCAAGTCGAAGTTTATAACCGGTCGGATTATTGAAAACACGATAAGCGCCTGATCGATATTAGCGACCTTTGGGCGCTTGAGCTCATTTGTGCGCTCCAATATTCTAGACACATTGCCCGTGCGGCCGCGTTCGCTGATTACATCAAACTCGACCCTGTCCCCTATTAACGGCGTTATCCCGCGGTTGCGGAATATCCCCTTCGCTGAACACGTGTACACTTCGCTGTCGCAGGCGACCTCATAGCTTCCGCCCACGCCCTTAATAATCCTGCCCTGCGTTTCCATCAACCCCTGTCATTACTACGATCCAAAGTCGATCTGGTGCGAAAAGCTGTGGTACATCTCCCCCGTTACAGGGTGTAGTATCTCTACCAAGAAGTCGGCCACGCCTTCGCCCTGGCGCGTAAGCCTGAACGGGAACGGCGCCACGGGTATGTTCTCGTTGTATTCCAGGTTGGCTACGCCTCCCACAATCCTTGTGACGCGCAGGTTTACCACATCCACATCGTCGGGTATGCTGGCTTCGGCCGGCGACGGCATCAGAATATACGTTACCGGCAGCGGAGTTGTGCCTGTCGGGGTTGGCGTTGGCGTCGGGGTTGGCTCGGGCTCGTCGTCGGGGTTGGGTGGGCCTTCCGATATCACAAGCCCTATTGTCGTGTAGACGCTTACTTCCTCTCCCGCCTCCACCGTCTGACTTATTACGCTGCCCAGCGGAACTGTCGCGTTCTCCGCGCGGGAGACGACGCTTGGTACAAGCCGCGCCTCCTGCAGCTCGGTGATCGCCCGATCCTCAGTAAATGTTACCACATTTGGAACTATCGCGGTGCTCTGGCTTGGGCCGGAACTGATCTGAACGCGTATACGCTCACCGGCATGGGCCATACTTCCCGCAGGCGGATACTGGTCGATCACTATGTTCATGGCGATGTCTTCGCTGGGTACGTATTCCTCGTCAAGCGCGAACACCGATTCGCGTATCACGTTGTCGGCCTCGTTAATGTCCATGTTGACAAGGTTCGGTACTTCGTAACGGTCGTCGCCCAGGGACAGGGTTACGCTTATGGCGCCGCCCGGGTACAGCGCTCCGCCGCCGGCCACGCTCTGCCGCAGTATCTCGCCCTCCGCGAATTCCTCACTGGTTTCGTTGCCCACAACATTTATGCGTATTCCCATTTCCGTGGCCAGCACGTCGGCCTGCTCGAGCGTCCAGCCCAAAATGTCCGGGACTTCAAGCTCCTGCGGAACCGGAGTAATCATACCGGGCAGCACGCTTGTCAAAATAGCTATCGCCACGGAAATAATAGCAATCGAGGTCAGAATCGCCGCGATCATGACCCTGCGTTCGGTTTTTTTGTTAACCTTATCCTCGTTGCCGTCTTGCGCGAAATCTTTGTACTTGCCGTCGAATAACGAGTATCTATCGTCGTTTGTCTTGTGTTCGCGCGGGATTTGTTTTTTGTGCGCAGATGCCCTCTCTTCTTGGATGATCTTTATTTCATCCGCGTCGATTGCTATGGTGTCGTTGCTCGAAAGCGGGTGCGAGATAGTCGTCTCGGATTCTACGGACGACGCCGACGTAGCTGCCGCCCGCTTTACGAAGTCGCCGCTCTGGTTTGTAAGCGCGCGCTTGAGGTCGTTGGTCAGCTCGTCGGTTGTCTGGTATCTGTTTCTCGAAAGCTTTTCCGTTGCCTTGCGTATGATTTTGACGACCGATTCCGACGCCTTGGGGTTGATTGCCCGTATGTCAGGCAATGGGTCGGATATCTGCTTTAAAGCGATTGCCACGGGCGTATCGCCGTCGAACGGCAGCTTTCCCGTTATCATCTCGTACATAACGATGCCCAGACAGTATATGTCGCTCTTGAAATCCACGTGACCGCCGCGGGCTTGCTCAGGCGCGAAGTAGTGCACCGAACCCATTGTGTTTCCCGTGGTTGTGACGGTGGCGGCTGTAGCCACCCGGGCTATACCAAAGTCCGTCACCTTGATGATGCCCGTGCTGGTGACAAGTATGTTCTGAGGCTTTATGTCGCGGTGAATAATGCCGTGTTCATGAGCGTGTTTAAGCCCGGCGGCGATCTGCGTCGCCACACCCAGCACCTCGTCGTTGTCGAAGGGCGCGCGGCGCAGTATCAAGTCCTTGAGCGTCACGCCGTTGATGTACTCCATTACTATATAATATATATCGCCTTCTTGGCCGACATCGAATATGCTGACAATGTTCTGATTGGACAGGCTTGCCGCGGAACGCGCCTCGATCTTAAAACGAGTCTTGAACTCCTCGTCGTTTACGAACTCTTCCTTCATCACCTTGAAGGTAACGAACCTGTCGAGCTCCAAGTCCTTGGCGCGGTATACGTTGGCCATGCCGCCGGAGCCTATCTTGTCGATTATCTCGTATCTTTCGGCAATAACCGTTCCCGGGTTAAGCGTCATGCCCTAAACCCCCTTCGCCAATCAAAATCACGGAAATATTATCGACCCCGCCATGTTCGTTAGCCATATCTATAAGCCGTGACGCTATTGCCTTGAGACCGGTATCGCTTGCGACTACAGGCTCGATCTGGCTGTCTTCCAGCATAGTGCTCAGTCCGTCGGAGCATAGCAGGAACCTGTCGCCCTCCTCGACATCAACGGAGTACGGGTCGACATCGCAAGACGACTCCGAACCCAGCGCGCGGGTTATAACATTCCGCAGATGATGCGTGCGAGCCTGCTCGTCGCTGATTATCGACGCGCGCACCAGGTCGTTTACATATGTGTGATCTATTGTGATCTGGCTCATTCCGTCCGGCTTTATGACGTACGCGCGGCTGTCGCCTAGGTGAGCGATGTAACAGCGGCCGCGAACAAATGTCGCGGCGGTAAACGTGGTTCCCATACCCGACATGCTTTGATCCTGGCATGAAATATAGTACACCTTGCTATTCGCGTAGCGCACGGCGTCCATCATCAGGTTTAAAATGTCTTCGTCCCGCAGCTCCGCTTCATACGACTTAATGTGCTCGACAAAGAACTCGATGGCCTTTCCGCTTGCAACCTCGCCGGCGTTGTGGCCGCCCATGCCGTCGGATATGATGTACAGATTTTCAAGAGGGCCGACTCTCTCGTTCGAGACATATATCGAGTCCTCATTGTTCAATCTGGTCGAGCCCAGGTCTGTCTTGCCAAAGCCTATCATGCTTTCACCGCCTTGAAAATCAGAAAATTAAGGTCGCGGGGCTCCGACCCGGGTTAGTGGCGGACGGCTGCGCGCAGTTGACCGCATGCCGCCCCTATGTCGCCGCCCAGGCTCTTTCGGAGCGTCGCTTCTATTCGGTAGCTTTTCAGAATATCTATGAAATCCCTTGCGCGCGCCTTGTGTGACGGCGCCAGGGCATGTTCGTCCACTCGGTTCAGGAACATCAGGTTTACGTGAGCCAAACGCCTGCGCAGGAGCTTCCCAAGGGCGTTCGCACATGCGTCGCTGTCGTTTACGCCCTCTATCAGGGCATATTCATAGGTGATCCGCCGCCGCGTCAGATCGGTGTAAACATCGCAGGCATTCATTAATTCACGCAGCGGGTATGCTTTAGCGACGGGCATCAGAGTACGCCTGAGCTCGTCGTCCGGGGCGTGCAGCGATACGGCCAAACCATATCCCGCGCCAAGCCGGGCAAAATCTATTATACGCGGAGCTACGCCGCAGGTCGAGACAGTGATCTGGCGCCGCCCGATCCCCAGTCCTTCCTTACAGTTAATTATATCCAAAAACTTGACGACGTTATCGTAATTGTCGAAGGGTTCGCCGCAGCCCATCAGTACTATATTTGTGACAGGCGAGGCGCTTTCGCGCACCGCGAAGTACACTTGGGCCGATATTTCACCCGCGCGCAGGCTGCGTCTCAGGCCGCCCAAAGTAGACGCGCAAAAAGCGCACCCCATCCGGCACCCGGCCTGTGTTGATACGCACAAAGTCGCTCCGTAATCCGCCGTCATAAGCACACACTCTATTATAATATCTTTTTCAAATTCTAACAAGTATTTCTTTGCGCGAAGCTCACCGGAAGTTTGACGGATTTCGCGCGGAAGCGAAATAAACGCGCGTTTTGACAACTCTTCACGAAGTTGCTTAGGTATGTCGCTGCATTCGTCAAATGAGGTCGCGAGGCGCTTATTTAACCACGAAAACAACTGCCGCCCGCGAAAGCGCTTCTCGCCAAGAGACTGAGCGAAGTCCTCCGCCTCGGTCAAAGTCATCGAGAGTACGTCTATCACGGCCGCACTCCTCTTCGCCGGAACTTCGCAATGAAAAAGGCATCGGCGCAGACCTCCTCAGATACCGGAAGCACTTGCAGGCAGCCTTGTCGCGGCGTTGATATTCCCGGCCTCCCGTCAAATTCGCCCTTAATGGGAACAGGCTCAAACGGATGGTTCTCCGTGAACCACTCGGCCACGTCCTCGCACTCCCGCGGGGATATGGTACACACCGAATAGACCAACACACCCCCGGGCGCCACATAGCGCGACACATTTGCCAGCATCCGCCGCTGCAGCCCCGCAAGCTCGTCAACATCGTCCATTGTCTTGCGATACTTTATTTCAGGCTTCTTGCGAATAAGACCCAGACCGGAGCACGGCGCGTCGAGCAGCACGCAGTCGGCGGACTCCTCGAGCGCCGGGTCAAAAACGGTTGCGTCTCCGATCAACGGCGTAACTGAAGTGACGCCCAGCCGCGACAGCGTATCCTCGATGAGCCATACCTTGTGCTCGTATATATCGAACGCGAGAATCTCCGCGTCGTCCCCGCACAGACACGCCAAAACGCACGCCTTTCCGCCCGGCGCGCTGCAAACGTCAAGTATCTTTGCGCCTTTGGGCGGCGCGAGAACTTCAGCCGCGATCATCGAAGATTCGTCAATCACGAAGAAGTGCCCGTCAATGAAGGTCTTTAGGCCGGATATGTCGGATGTTCCAGATATTATCAGCGAATTATCGAGGTAGAGTCCGTCGCGGACGCTCACTCCATCGGCACGCAGCGCGTCCGCAAGCGACGCCTTGTCGGTACGAAGAGTATTGACCGCGATGGAGACGCTCGGCGCCTGGTGCAAGCCCCTGCACATCCGCGCGGTAATATCGAAGCCGTAGTGTTCCGCCCAATAGTCGGCAATCCAACGCGGATACGAATATTTCAGGCATAAATCCTCTACGGAAGACTCGGCCATGCCAAGCGATGCCTTGTCCCGCGCGACGCTTCGCAGCACACCGTTGACAAACGGCGCAAGGCCGGTCAATCCGCGCTTTTTCACAAGCTTCACGGACTCGTCGCACGCCGCGAAATCCGGGGTTTTGTCCATGAACATAATCTGGTAAACCGCCGTACGCAGCACACCCAGTACAAACGGCTTCATCTTAGCCGCCTTGGTCTTGGAAAACCTTCCGATGACATAATCAAGATATATCAAGTTGCGCAGCGCGCCGTTAACAAGCTCCGTCACAAAAGCCTTGTCCTGGCGACTAAGAGCGTTGTTACGCGCAAGCGCCTTCCTAAGCGCAATATTGTTGTACGCGCCGTCCGACGTGATCTCCATCAGCGCCGATACAGCCACTTCCCGTTGATTTATATACAATTCATTCACCTTATTACATTAGACCCGCCCGGCACCACAGGTTCACGGGCATATCTATTATAACACCGAGCAAGCTTGTAAGCCGGGTTCTGTATTTGACAGCCATCTGTCTAGGCGCGGCGTTACCGGCGCGCTCAAGCGACCTTACCAAAAGCGGAGCGGGCCGCCCCCGGCCAGAACGGTTAACCATTCTGCCTGCCTTTTTTGGTCTTGCTCCGAACGGGGTTTACAGAGCCCCCCTTGTCGCCAAGGGGGCGGTGGGCTCTTACCCCACCTTTCCATCCTTACCGGGGCCTTGGCCGCGGCGGTTTATTTCTGTTGCACTTTCCTTGGAGTCGCCTCCACTGGGCGTTACCCAGCGCCCTGCCCTGCGGAGCCCGGACTTTCCTCATACACGCGTCGATTTGCAAGGATCACGCATACGCGGCTGTCTAGCTTACTCGGTGTAAAATATAATACATAAAAATTCCCGGCTCGTCAAGCCTGCTGTGAATATCATTACACTATGGCTCAACTTCTTGATCCAATAATGTCTATAACACAGACTTCCGGCCTGTTCCAGAAACGGATCGGGAAATGCGTCGTACCGATACCCTTGGTAACCATCATCGCCGCGCCGTCCTGCCAGTACCAGCCGTAGCCGTACTTTGGGAAGATACCCTGATTGGGCGCGAATAGGACAGGTATAAACGGCAGTCTGACCTGACCGCCGTGAGTGTGTCCGCACAGGAACAGATCGGCCGAGCACATGGAATATCTGTCGAATATCTGAGGCTGATGGCTTACGCAGATATTCAAAGTATCAGGATCAAGGCGCATCATGGCGGCGTCCGCCTTATCGAAACCGATTACACGCTTTAGGAACATATAGTCGCACAGACCGACCACATCAACATCGTTGCCGTTCAGCGTCAAGCTGACCTTCCTGCTGTCCAGCACATGCACGCCCTGTTCCGTCAGGAGGCGTTTCAGCGCGCGGTAGTCACGCATATCGTGGTTACCGTTCACCGCGAAAACATGGGTTCGGCGCGCCAAGCGTCCGATCCCTTCCATGTGCGGCAGCATCTCAGCCGCACGGTTCAATATGAAGTCACCGGCGATTACCGCCATATCAACTCCGTCTATTTTGTCGATCCTCTTCCAGATATCAAGGTTCATTCTGCGCCGGTGGTTGCCGTGCAGGTCTGAAAAGAAGAGTATGCGTATCGGCCGCTCCACCTTGTCGCTGACGACGTACTCGCGCCGCACCTTCAGCCAGCGGCGGCTTCCGATCATAACGCACCCCATCACGGCGGCTTTAATCCCAAGCAGCAGCGCCAGCGCGAGTTTGCCCGTAATCATCAGCTAAACCACCCGCCCCCGATAAACTCGCGGAGAATCGAATTCGGCGGGACTTGTTCACTGCTCTGAGCCATAAACGAATCCAAGAAGCGCAGCAGCCGCCTTGCCTCGCCGTATTCTGGCTGAGACTTATCGACAGCAAGCAGTAGCGGCGTCACATACGGCTTGAGGATACACATCTCGTACACAAGCGCCGAGTTAAAGAAGGCGTCGGCTTCTTCCTGGAACGGGAAGATGTAGTCGGCCTCGCCCTGCATCACCGACGGCCACATCTCGAACGTACGCTCTACGGTTGCGCCCCTGTGCTTGAAGTCACGCACAAGCCTGCGTATCAGACGCGTGTCGGTCGTTGGGATGCGGTTGTGATAGTCGATATTAAGCTGGGTCAGCGCCGATATGAATATTTTGAACTTGGTATCGTGCGCGATCTGCGCCGTAAGCTTTTCGTTAAGCCCGTGTATACCCTCCATTACGATAACGTCGTCTCTGGATATGGCAATTTTGCGGCCTTTGTACTCACGTTTGCCCGTGCGGAAATTAAAGTGCGGTATCTCGACCTCTTCGCCGCGCAGCAGGCGCGACAGATCCTCGTTGATCTGCGCGACGTCAATGGCCTCGATCTTCTCGAGGTTCAGCGATCCGTCCGGCTCGAGCTCGATGTCCTCGCGGTTGCGGTAATAATCGTCCAGTGAGATTATGTGCGTACGCAGTCCGTTTACCTTGAGCTGGATGCGCAGCCGGTTGGCCAGAGTCGTCTTGCCCGACGACGACGGCCCCGCGATAAGCACTATGCGGCGGATATGCTTGGTAATCATGTCGGCGATGTTGGCTACCTTCTTTTCGTGCAGCGCTTCCGAAATCCTGATTATGTTCTCAATGCCCACCTTGCATATCTGGTCGTTAAGAGCTCCAACCGTATCCACACCCAATATGCGCGCCCACTTGCTCGACTCCGCGAATACTTCGGAAATCTTGGCGAACTCTTTAAGCGGCTTCAACGTATCCGGCGAGGAAGATTCCGGAAATTGCAGTATGAACCCATCCTCGACCGTCGTCCTGTGCAGTTTGAAACTGTAAACGCAGCCCATGCTCGCGGCCATCGGCCCGTAGAAATAGTCGTGATACCAGTCAACCTTGTAAAGCTTCGCGTTCGATGAGCCCCGGTACTTCAAAATATTCACTTTGTCAAACTGGTTCAGCTCGGCCGCGATCCTTATCGCTTCGTCCACCGGTACGCTTACCGTGCTGATGGGCATATCCTCCCGCACCGCGCGCCGCATCCGCTCCTCAATACGCCCGACCATCTCATCGGTAAGCGGCTCCGTCAAGCCGTGTATCTCGCATATATAGTTCTTGCTGATGGAATACTCCACCGATACCCGCGTCCCCTTGCCCAGTACTTCCTGTACGGCATATACCATCAGAAACGTGGCGCTTCGCTGATAAATACGGAAGCCGTTCCCATCGGTTATGTCCAGGAAGCGCACGCTGGCGTCGCGGTGCAGCCTCTCACGCAGCTCCATAACCTCACCGTCGACCTCGGCCGCCAGAATCTGATACGCCCGTCCGGCGGAGTTCTCCCGCGCAAGCTCCAGCAGGCTTATCCCGCTGGGGAAACTTCCGGGGCCGGCGTTTTCAATGTTCAAACTGATATGTTCGCTCATATTATCACCCTTGCTGTATGTGATTGGTAGTATCATAACTATACTATATATCGGATCATTTGGGAAGTACCTTCATGACCTGCCCGTCGAATCGCGAAGCCACAGCGTCGATACGCCCGAACTTCCGCCCGATGTACTCCCGCAGCATCGGAACAACGATAGCTTCGCTGAAATAGTGAGTCGCGTCTACAAGACTCAGCCCAAGCTCCTCGGCCTCCTGCGCCTTGTGATACTTGACGTCACCCGTTACATATACATCGCAGCCCTTTGCGCGCGCCGCCCGCAAAAAAGCCGATTCGCAAGCCGATCCCGCGCAAAGCCCCACCCGCGTAACCTCCCGCGAACCGCAGCCGCCGTAAGATATATACGGCGCGCCAAGGCGCTCCCGTAAGAACTCAGCAAAATCCGCAAGGCTCATAGCCTCGGAAAGGTTCCCGACCCGTCCCATACCCACGATCTCGGCCCCTTCACAGCCCATAAGAGCCTTACGCTCTCTCAGTCCAAGCATTTCAAAGAGTATGTCGTTAGTGCCTCCCCGCGCGGAATCCAGGTTTGTATGCGCTGCGTACACAGATATATCATGCCTCAACAGCTTGATGACGCGCCGCCCCAGGGCGGACGCCGTCGTCACCGACTTCATTGGGGCGAATATTATCGGGTGATGTACGACTATCATATCGGCTCCCACCGACAGGGCCTCATCCACAACGCCGTCTACCGCGTCCAAGGCCACAAGCACCTTACGAACCTCCGCGTCGTGGTCTCCCACCAACAGCCCGACATTATCCCATTCCTCCTTGAGCACGCTTGGCGCAAGCTCTTCAAGCGCCGCCGCTATATCGCGCACCCTTACAACATCACCCATTAACAGCGCTCCTTCTATACATATCCCTAAGCCGCACAGCCTCCGCAAGCCGCACAGCCCCGGCTTCCCCCAGCCGCGGCGCGCCCTCGATCCTCGCGGCAATCTTATCGTACCTGGCCGCCATGTGCCGGCAAAACTCTACAAAAACAGGCGGCCTTGTATTCATCAGATACCGCCCGAGCAGATACTCCTCTTCGCTGTAATCATATTCCTGAATGTTTGAAGTGCGCACATCCAGTATATTGTAATACTTCCCACCGTCACGAACCATGTCCTCGGCCACGATGCCAAAATCCAGCGCGTGGACTTCTCGGCGCACAAACGGCACATCCAAGTGCGGCGAAAGCAGCAGTTGGCGCGCGCCTGTAGCCACATACCGGCCCCTTCGCAATATGTCGGCCATTTGCTTACCTCCCATCCCCGCGATAACAATCGTGTCGGCCTCGCCCGGCCTAAGCACCTCCAGCCCGTACCCCAGCCGGAACTCGATACCCGCCGCGCCGGCCGCCTCAGCGTTCTCTCGAGCGCACAAAAGCGGCTGCTCGTTGATATCGGCAGCAACCGCCCACTCCACATTCTTGCTTTGAATAGCGAATATCGGCAAGTACCCATGATCCGTCCCTATATCCGCAATCCGCGCAAACGCTATATATTCCGCAATTTTCTCAATTCGTCCCGAAACATTCATATATGTACTCACGGGCGGCATCAGCGCCCGTTCTAGTCTAAATAGTCTTTGAGCTTCTTCGATCTGCTTGGATGGCGCAGCTTGCGCAGGGCCTTGGCCTCTATCTGGCGGATGCGCTCCCTTGTGACGGAGAACTCCTTGCCCACTTCCTCGAGAGTGCGGCTCCGCCCGTCGTCCAAGCCAAAGCGCAGCCTGAGCACCTTTTCCTCGCGGTCTGTGAGGGTATCCAGCACACCGATAAGCTGTTCTTTCAGAAGCGTGAAAGCCGCCGCGTCCGACGGAGCGGGAATGTCGTCGTCGGGGATAAAGTCCCCCAGGTGGCTGTCCTCTTCCTCGCCTATCGGCGTCTCGAGGGATACGGGTTCCTGCGCTATCTTCATGATCTCGCGCACCTTCTCCACCGGCATCTGCATCTCGCGGGCAAGCTCGTCCGGCACGGGGTCGCGGCCAAGCTCCTGAAGCAGCTGGCGCGATACGCGTATCAGCTTGTTTATCGTCTCTACCATGTGCACGGGAATACGGATAGTCCGGGCCTGGTCGGCAATGGCGCGGGTTATTGCCTGACGTATCCACCAGGTAGCGTACGTGCTGAATTTGTAGCCCTTGCGGTAGTCAAACTTCTCCACGGCCTTTATAAGCCCCAGGTTGCCCTCCTGGATCAAGTCCAGAAAGAGCATCCCACGCCCGACATAGCGCTTGGCTATGCTGACCACCAGCCTGAGGTTGGCCTCGGCAAGACAGCGCTTCGCCCATTCGTCGCCCTGTTCCATGCGCTGGGCCAGCCGTATCTCGTCTTCGGCGCTAAGAAGCGGAACCTTACCTATTTCTTTCAGGTACATGCGCACGTGGTCGTCGGTATTGATCGAGCCTTCTATAGCCGAAAGGTCTATCTCTCCCTTGGCTATGTCTTCGCCCATCTCTTCTATTCCCGCCGATTCGTCAAGCTCTATGTTGCCTAAAACGTCTATTTCATACGATTCGAGGGTCTCGTAAACCTTCTCTATCGTCTCGGGGTCAAGCTGCTCTATATCGCCTAAGAAATCCATTATCTCCTTGTATTCCAGCACACCCTTCTTTTTCTTGCCAAGGGCGATCAGTTCGTTCAACCGGTTATTCAAAACGTTATCTTCAGCGGATTTCAAGGCAACTCTTCCTTTCTGCTCCTGGCATGTTAACTATTTTAACCATCTCATATTGTAATATACAATTTGTCCAGATTTCTTTTGCTTTCAAGCAATTGCTGGAGCCTGGCCGCGCTCGAGGGGTCGTTGTCCAGCTTTTTCAAGGCTTCTTCAATATTGTGCAGCTTGATGATGCGTATGTAGTCATGTACATGCCTCTCGATAAAGCGCGGTTCGCTTACATCAAGAGATGATGTGAACACATCGGACACTTTGCGCTGAGCCTCCAGCTCATCGAAAAGGCTTACCGCCTCGGCCGGTGCCAGAGCTTGTCCGCTGCGCTGCGCGTCCAGCACCACGGTTAACAGTCGCTCATAGTCGGCGTCGCCCATTTCCTCGGGCGGAAAGAATTTCTCGATGGCCTTCGCCGCGCCACCGGAGCTGGCCGCCAGATATATCAGGTTCTTGCGGGCGTTATCCAAGCCTTTCTCGTCCGACTTGCGCGCCAGAGCGCGCCTTTGTCTGGCAGGGCGCGCCAAGGGCTGATCCGGCCTTGACCCGCGCGCGCCGACCTCCTCGACGACCGCGGCCCGCTCTATCCCCGTGAGCTTCGCAATGGCTTCAATGTACACTTCGCGCTCGGTTGCGGACTCTACCTGCGCCAATACCGCCGAAACCTCCCTCAAAAAGCCGATCTTGCCCTCAATGTCGGCAATATCGAACTGCTTACGAAGCAGCCCAACCCTGAACATCACGTGCGGCAGGGCCTTCTTGAGCTCGTCCGCAAGGACGTGCGCACCGTGCTTCTTTACGTACTCGTCAGGGTCTTTAGCACCGCGCAAGCCCAGCACACGCACACGCAAGCCTTCGCCCGTCAAAAACGGTATAGCTTTCAGCGCCGCGCGCTCACCCGCCGTATCGGAGTCAAACGCGATAACTACCGAATCGGCGTAACCCTTGAGCGCCTTGGCGTGTTCGGCATTAAAAGCCGTCCCAAGCGCCGCGACGGAGTTTTCAAAACCCGCCTGGTGAAGACTTATCACATCCATGTAGCCCTCTACAAGTATGTACTCCTTGGTCTTGGCCTTGCGCGCGAGGTTCAGGCCGTAGAGGTTGCGGCTCTTGTTAAATGCCGGCGAGTCCTGCGAATTAAGGTACTTGGGCTCTCCGCCGCCAAGCAGCCTCCCGCCGAAGCCGACCACCCTGCCGCGGACGTCAATTATAGGAAATATCAGCCTGCCTCCAAACCGGCACACGTACCCTTGGCCCCGCTTGCTCAGCAGCACTACCCCCGACATCAGCGCGTCCTCAACGGAAAAACCCAGAGACTGCAGCCGTTCCAGAAGCCCCCCGACCTGTCTTGGCGCAAAGCCCAAACCGAACCTCCGCCGCAGCGCTTCCACAACCCCGCGCTGATCCAGATAGCCGCGGGCATCCTGCCCCTCCGGCATCTGCAACGTATCGAAAAAGTAACGCGCCGCCGCCTTGTTCAGTTCAAGAATTCGCTCCTTTACG
>Ga0131853_10003900_pt1 | contig 26779 bp, 17 predicted proteins | sample TergutLab28metaG_FD_92764 | JGI IMG/M metagenome (GOLD analysis project Ga0131853, IMG submission 92764) | Labiotermes labralis P1 segment gut microbial communities from Petit-Saut dam, French Guiana - Lab288 P1 (version 2) (version 2) | ecosystem: Host-associated > Arthropoda: Insects >... | reverse complement strand
TGTGAGTGCGGTAATGAACCTTCGGGTTCCGTGAAATGCGGGGAATTTCTTGACTAACTGCAAACCAGTTAGCTTCTCAAGAAGGACTCTGCACCACGGAGTAAGTAAGTAAGTAAGTAAGTATTGCAGATTACCATATTTAAGAATCTTACATTCAGTGTCACAACTGTAAATTACCTGATAAATGTGTCATAATTCCTAGGTTTAAAGGTGGGGAACTAGCATAAGTCATCACAATCTAACCACCAAACCTGAGTTCAAAAACCCGTAACAAGATCTTGGAAGCGTTTTCTACATAAACTATGACACAAACATCAGACAGCTAATTCACCATTCAAATAGCTTTAGCTGGTCGTGGGCAGTTTTACTGCCTTAAATCTCTCACCTCCTGCAAGCATAATGTGTTTCATACTGTGCTGTTCTCCATGTCAACTCATTTACATACCAGGCACAAAGAATTGACCATCTTGTCCTTGAGCGTATTGTACAATTGCTCCTCCTGCTGTTGTCGCATTCGTCATTGTTAGGGTATGAAGGCCTTGCACAGTTTCACCTTGACTTGCAATCTGAATCGCTCCTGCTGGTATCACTGCAAACAAAATAAATTCCATTTCATCACCATTCCACTTGCTTAATTTTTAAGGTGTTTGATGATGGCTGCTTATATGGACTCTGTCCATCAAATCAGTCCTTCACTAAGAACATTTTGGAAAAATTTCAATTTCCATCTTCAGGTACAGAAAACACTACTGCTTGGTGCAAGGCAGAGCTCCCATACACATTGCTGGAGTAGACACCAATGAATGGTATTGAAGATATGCTCAAGTCACTGTCCAAGCGTGCCAAGAAAGTTCATAGCATACCTGCAGGTTGCAGCATCATTTAATTCATACTGTTATTCAATCGCGTTAACCCATTAGTGATGATGGGGTTTGAATTTTAACTGCCACCCAGGGCAGAAGCAATTTATATTTACAATAACCTTCAATGCAGTCATGACCATACGGTGCACCAATGCTGGCAGCACGTGAAGAATTAAATGTCCATACAGCATTGAAGGGTTAAGTATTTTGGGTATGAATGGGACTATCTTTTCACAACTTTTCCATGTTACTGAAGTTAGGCTTCTCCTGATCAAATTTGTTTTTATCACAAAAGAATACTGCATATTAATAGAAGCAGTCTTATCTACAGAATTTATGGTCTAAATTCAATGACATGATATCCACAATTTCAACTGCCTTCATGCTAGTGTACTATGCGGCAGAAATGTTCGTGTCTTCACTTTCCAATCATGTACATAACACCTCATAAAAATACTTCTGCTTTAAACAATACAAACACATAATCAAAAACTTATTATAGTTTACATCACCTTCAAAACGACAACAAAATACAGTGCAATCTCCTAATCAGAATCACTCAATTTAAGTTTTCCCTCGCTTAATATTAAATTTCACTTATCACCAAGTCAATAAACACCAATTCAAGATCTGCCATCAACCAGACTGCTTATATGGATGCATGAAAGAAATACCATAAAACAGCATGTACAAGTTTTCCTGAGGATGAACACTTGGATGTTTGTAACATGTCGGAGACATTATAATTAAATTAAAATGTTAGTGTAAAAAGTGTGCATTTGTTGGTTCTTATTACATAGGTAAATAAAGACCATCTACATTATCCAATCCTGCACCAAGACTTCACGTTTCTCCGACATCAGGCTCTCCTAGTAAATGTGTGTCAACATTAAAACAGTGTGTGTTCATGTGTAATATCATACAGCCATCAATGCTGCTGCAAATTTCAATGAACTGCTATAAAATGCAGACTCAGATTTGATCATAGTGACTAGACAGTGAAAGGTTTGGGACTGTGGGTTTCAATCACACTCCAGACATGTATGCAAGTCGCTCTTCTGCATTTTACTCCACATATGGGAAGTCCATATTTATAAACTCAGACAAAATGGAAGCCCTTGGGCCACATTAGCCTACCACAATGATGACATGAGGGTGGTGATGATCATGTCAATTATAACGGCACAATTCAGTCTACAGTGATGATGATGATTATTATGATGTATCTTTTACCATGTAATTATTATACTGCACAATTGTTGGTTGATGATTTATGTCATATTTTTAAACACACTACAATTCATACCACATTCCACCCTGCATGTGCCTTATAAATGTCATTCTTACCAAAACCAGTATGATGCAATTTTACATGCTGTACACACCAAAACAACAAACTCTGATCAAAACAACCTGCACTGGCAAAATAATGAACATAAGACAGATGGTTAAATTTACTGCATTCAAAACATCACAAATACTTGAGGCAGTAAATGCTGCACCAATACACAGCTCTTTATGTGAGGTCATTTTATTTTATGATTCATTGAAGATTATCATGCAAATTGTTACATTTTGCAGTGGTGTAAATGAAGTGTCCACTGTTCTGGGATATGATGCCAGTCATTGAGTGATTTATTCCTGACGTTTCCAGACAACACAATGCTCTCATCTTCAAGGCTCCAAATGTCCAAGAACACTGGGAACCAATTACCCAGTGACGAAGCATCATATCACAAAAGAAGAGACACCTCCTAGTCTCTTGAATTCTCAATACACTGCCATATTCATGGTCAAACAAGAAAATTTCAGGACACATACTATCATGCAATTATGGATTGACACATAAACGAATTGCAGCCAGTTTGTGTTAGTTCATGTTACAACCACTACAGATTAGTGAAAAGATAGTTCTAGGTCAATCACTTCACCCATAGCAGCCCTCCACGTACGTTGTTTTTCTTTGTTGTTATCGAACAGCAAATTTTATTCCACACTTGGGACAGCAGCTACTACATAAACATACAAAATGCCACCATTGTTTATGGAAATCAAGTTTATTCTCTCTCATATGTGTGTATTCAAATGGTCTTTAGCTTCAGGCAGGGGTGTGTGAGCCTTGAAGATTATCCAACATGTGGGAAGCTGTTAACTATTCCAAATCCATGAAGTTTAAAAATTCATTAACTGATGACCAGAGGCCATCAAACGCCCCAAAAATTGATAAAGTATCAGCTGCATATTAATGAGGAGATGATCTGCCAGATTCATGGAGGTTCAGGAAAATTCAACATCTGCAAAGCATCTGTTCCACTGTCTCATGCAAGAACTGATTTTGATTCCACCATGCCAGTGCAGAGCTACCTGGCCAATCACAGCAGAATGGTATGGACCAGGCACCCACACCATTCACATGACCTCACAAAAGTCAACATTCTTCTATTCCGTACAGAGAAAACTGCCCTCAGAAAACATACAATGATATCTAGGGTATCAAGAAGACGACAACATAACTACTGAATGAAAATGCAGTTCCATTGGGCACTCCTGATGAGTATTTTGTGCTACTTTTCGAAAGATGTGCTCAGTATGCTTTAGTCAAGGGACAGTACTTCGAAGGAAAACAGAACAAATGTGTTCTTATTTCATTTGCATCAATCCCTAAAGTTTACTGTTTGTTCACACAGTACACCCATAGCTCATTGCTAGTGCAGATAAGCTGGGCACATAAGGTGAAAATGTAGTAAACTACAAGAGAACAGTGGTAAAGTTGAACCGAAATATATCTGTCATCAGAGATTTCTCCACAAATAAACTAAGACACTGCTTCCGAAGTGTTAAGTAACAAACTGGCCTTTAATATACAGGTTTTTCACCCATAAAGGGCGTGAGGTAAGCCAATATGAGTGTGTCAGTGCCAAAGATATCAAAGTTGTTGACTACCAAACACTGTAATAAAAGAACACAGAAAAACATCAGTATTTGTCTACACTCAGTATGTAAGCAGCAATAATAAAATATCAAGGCAGATATTAGCTGCCCAAATATTTTATTCAAACCAACAGCTACATACTTTGGCTTTTTTAACTAAGCCATCATCACACTGTACAAGAAATACAGAAATGTATAATGTATGACAGTGGAATCAAAACTATTTGAGGTTACAACCTCAAATTTGTCACAACTGGTTTTCATAAACATCAATAATTTATTTTTTCATTTTAACAACTGTACCGTACATCTTATATTATTTTGTACAATGAACCAACAAAATGCACAATTAAATGACAATTTATCACACTCTTCCTACATGTTTTGACACTACTGTGTCATCCTCAGGGAGTTCATAGTTAATACCTTGCTAAGTTACGTAAGTATGCTAATGCAGTCTTGGTGATACAATTTAAAATTTCACATGTTTTATGCTGTCAATGTTTAAAATCATTAAAAATATTAAAATTGTCCTAGTTATAATAAAATTGCTAAAATTATTTTGTCGTTAGAATTCTTAGGAAACCCTGTATGTTGGCAGTATATACAATCTGTAATAAATATAGACTATATTAATGATGTATAAATGTTATATCGCAGATATGTCGAGTATAGTTATTATAAATTGTATCACCAAGACTGCACTGACCTATGTATGAAAATTGGCAGGTACTGACTACAAGCTCCCAGAAGATTACACAATAGTGTCAAAACATGTAGCAGCAGTACAATAAGGAGCAGTAAAATAAATTGTCAATCGTGCATTTGTTGGTTCATAGTACCCAAAAAAAAGTATTAAAAAATCAATATTTTCAAAACCTCTGGTAGAACATTTGTAAGAATAAGATGGCTTTTCACTATAGCTATATACCATATACTTATATAATGTAAAAATCATTAAAATGATAGGCAGTAGTCACACACAGTACACCCTGTTATTGTAAAACCCAAGGGGTTGTACTGTAGCGTACAGTCTACGAATCCATGGGCTGCATGTGAGGGTCAAATTATTATAATAGAGAGCATCTGTAATAATAAAACAGTAATGAAAGTAACACAATGGGATAAACCATGTACAGATATGTTCAATCTGCCAAGATTCAACCAGTGACATCTTGAATATGGAAAAATGTGTGATCTGCCATGGTACAAAGTGAAATCTAAACAAAGCTGCACATATGGTTAATGTTAATGCAAGTAAACATTCGTACACTGAATCCTAAAACAATTTCAAAGAAGACATGTAACATGCATTATATTGGGCAAAGGACCGATGTTGACCGAAAATTAAATGACCTTGGCCCAAAACTAAAATAAATGCTCAAAAAGCTTGTCCAGAATGAAAATTAATGCTCGCAACATTTGTCCATAGAAATTAAAACAAATTATGTACAAACTGTGTTTTGGAAGCCAGGGTAGCTCAATCAGCATAGTGACCAGGATATGGGTTTAACAATTGGGGTTCACTTCCCAGCATGTCAAGAGATTCTTTTCTTCTCTAAAACATCCAGACAGACCCTGGAACACAGACAGCCTCCTACTCAATGGGTGCTAGGGCTAGACTGTAGTGGCTGCTTGACATCAGACCCCATAGAGTGGCATGCACTCGTCACACTGAAAGTCTTGGAAGCTGTGGTTAAATTTTAGATGGTTTTTGTTTAGGCGGTTAACAACTCTTCTCTGACAGTCAAATTCTGATCACTTCCTGCAAGGTCTAACACAAAAAATGGCAACATGCTGAATTGATTAAATGAATTTTATGTGAAACCATAATGTTTGCTACTAAAATGAAGTTTGCTACACTGTACTGCAGAAACTAAGCATACTACAAGCATTACTAATTGAATTTTGTTGAGAGAGTTGGTAAGAGATTCAAGTTTTGTATATTACACTCATGATAAAAAAAAAGTGACATGAGGCTTTATGAGGATGATGCTGTGTGTTGTTACAAGAGATCACAAATATGTAGGTGTGCCTATTAAATTAGTTGCAGTTTATCTTTATTTCACTGCTGTAGCCAAGTTTCAAATTCTGAAAACTATGCAGCATGTAAGTCATTTGCTTTGATAGTTTTTTGTCACCTTCAATTTAGTCCTTGTTCATCATATCTCATTTCGACATTGTGCTTGCACATATGCATCATTTTCTTTGTTTAAACACTTTCGACTGTTGACAAATACTGGTTTGAATGTTACTGCACATATTTATTATATTCAAAGTGTCTTTTTTCATATGTCATTAAGTGGAAAGTACTAAGTTACTTAACCTCCGAACAATGACATTTTTAAGAGGAACTCTACAGAACTCTACAGATGGAGGGCAATTAGATGTTTTTTCCCAAAACATGCATTTTTTGTAAAATGCTGTACATATGAAAACATTCAAAATTTGAAATTAAGAAAGGAACTGATGAAGGTGACCACCCTCCCTTCATCTAGTAGAACTATATCTCTACTCCTTCACATGCCTTAGTGTGTGCATGTGGGCAGCAGTATCATTTACATTTACAAAATATGTTTTGGTAGTAATGACATACACCTGCATGATGAATTGTTTCATTTACAGTGAAAACAATTTTTTTATTGCTTTTAAAAATACTTATTTTCTCATATATAATGTAACATAAATGCTATCCCATATGCCTAGATTAAGTAAATATCTAAAATTCTCTCCAGCTTTCTCAGCTCACTGACAAACCACACAGGCTAATAAATTCTCTGGGAGTAAGACCACAACAGGATCACAACCAATCGAAAAAATGGACCAACCACATCCCACATCAGTGTAAGTTCACACCTTCATACACTGTCTCCTTATGATTCAGTTTAATACCATCCTCACATCACATTCTTGGTCTTCCAAGTAACTGCTGCCACACTGAAATTCTGTATACAATTCTTCCACCACCAAAGTTGTCTAAAAGAACTGCTGTAATGGTAAGAGTTACTGTGGCACAGTAGCAGCTGAAATTATCAGCATGGCATTAAAGTAAGGAACACTGCCACTTATTTTGGATGCCTGGGAATTATAGCTAATGCACAAAGTGATTTTATGAAAGTGTGAGGATCTGTTGCAAGTGCTGGTGAATAAATAAAACCAATCACACATTTCACTGCAGTACTTTGAACAGACATGAAATTTACAGCAAAAAGACAAACAGCAATATCCATTCTTCATTAGGGATAAGACTGATTTCCATGTTAATGTCATGGTCTATTGTAGCTAAAACTTTAAAGAAGGAATAACACTCAAATAAAGAAATTAAAGTTTACTCACACAATTTAAAAAAGATTTTGAATGGGGAGAATTCAAATTGTATCCAAAATCTCTTAACACAATACCTGCAGATCAGCGTTAACAGCTTTGGCTACTGCGACAGTATGGAGTAAATTTCAAACCTTGGATAAGCATCAGATGAATATCAAATAACAAATACATTTAAAATTCCTGGACAGTTCTGTAACAATACAATTTTAATAATAAACACAACTGTTCAACAACATTTCACACACAAACTGTGAATTGGAAAATGTAAAATATAGAGTTATGTTGTAATTACAAAGACAGAAATTCATGTATCATCAGAACTCTGCACAAGCAATCTAGAATTAATTATTCACCAAAATGTACACAGTCTGTAACCTTGATGCTGAGTATTAATTGAAACCATTATTACAAAACACAATTTTTATAACTTACTACAGGAAACACTAATTATATTCTGTTTTAACAAGTTCACAAAACACAACATAATCCACCACAACGTTAAGATATAAAACATGATTTGTTTGAAGAGATCCCAAATATTGACTCCCTGTTATCAAATTTAAATTTCATGTGAGGAATACATTCAAATTCCTGGAACTACGATAACGTAAAAAAAAAAAAATGTGCCTTCTGTGACATCTATATGCAACTTCAACATGTGATACAAGATCACAACATACACAAAAGATATGGCCGAACTGCTGTTTTCAAAACCCACTCACCACAGAGATTTTTTGCACACCATTGTCTATTTTAAGAGTTTTTCCCAACTTCAATCTGTTTTCCATTCATGTTCAGCTCTACTACCTTCCAAATAACTAACAATCATTTGTCACAATTGCAGTCATTTTTTTCTACATCAGATCTGTTCAAGACAATGCTGGATGGCAGCATGCCTCACTGTCTACATTTTCCCTGCTATATTTAAACAGCCTAATCACACAACAATCTGCTTTCTACACTCACCATAAATGTGCTGCAATATTCCACATGTGCACTTGCTTTTTCTATCTCATTTCCCTAACATCTAATGTTGTGGGACTGTTCCAATAATTCATAGCCCATGCCTCTGACAAACACTGCTCCTATACAGCACATGCTACAAACACAAAGTAAACTGGACAAAAATGACTGCACAGCATAAAATTTCTGGATCATGCACCTCATGATCCAAGAGATACCAAATTATGGAAACAAAATATAAGAACAAGTTGTAATATGTACACTTAGCATAACAATTTTGAGGTGTGTTCTCCTTTTTAATTATCTCAAGAACTACAAACAACAGTGAAACTGTGTTACAATCCCCTTCTCAAACTTCTGTTTGAAACATTTCTTGGCCTGCAAAAACAGTAAGTTACGTTCAAGACGCATGCAAAACACACGTGGGCCTTCATGCATAGTATGTTAGTAATGTCTGATTTTAACAACAAGTAATTAGTGGTGATAAAAAATCCATTCAACAGCTGGAAAGTTGTTCCAGCCATGAGGACAGATTGTTGTGGAAAAGTTGACGTGAGCACTTTTACATACATCTGTTGCAAATATGTCAGCCATTATAAACACATTAAAATTACATAACTTTTTAAACATTCTATGTAAAAAATTAATGTCAGGAACAGTTCCAAACAGAGTACACAGGGCAGACTTTCTTGTTAAGCAGTCCAAATCTGTCAAGAGATATGTAGCAAGAAATTTTATTCTGGATATGGTAATCAGCAGCCATTTATTTTGATCCTTGTGTACTATGACTACAGGAATGTGCAAATCTGGCTTCTACAATGAAATTTTAAAATTTACAGAATGTGATGTGAGGTTTTTTGGCTGTCATGTTAGTGATCATAACGTACACCTTACTTGAAGGAGAAGGCAGCACATTCCTTAAAAATGTATGTAAAGTTTTATCCGATTAAACAGCATCACATACCACAAGACTAATCTTCTGTTCAAAACTCAGGGGTTGTCCTATCTTTACTGTAAAGTGATCAGAGCTCTCTTTATCCTGATCGCTGCCACAATGCTCCTGTGGCACGTAAGATGTCAGTGGTTATATTAGCCCTTTCCTATCTCATGCAGGAATGTTTCAGATACTGTCATTTTTCCATCCAAGTCTACTGTGTGCTGCCACCACCATTAATGACAGCTTCCCATCATGTTATATTCACATGCTGAGTGTTTCATCTTTGTTCCTTACATTACTCAGAATCTTTTCAAGTAGTTCACAAAGGGCATGTGTTTCCCATTTTCCCCTACCAACATTTCATTTACTTTTTATATGCATTAATTAATTGGTGGAGCAGACCACATTCGGAATTCATATACCTGCTAACCCATTCAAATGGCACTGCAACTGTCAACAGGACACTAACTCTCCACGTCTGATTATGAATCAAAATAAAAAATTATGAAGATCAAATCACAAAACCATCATTTCTAGCATGACCATTTTAAAATGACAGGGTATACAATTTTATTCACTTTTCCAGTTTTAAGGTACTGTGGCAATCAGCTGTTTCTTAACATGATACATCTGATTCCAATGTTCTGACCCACAAGTAAACCTTACACAGTCCAACCTATAATAAAGATGACTACTTATTAGAATTTCAGGATTCACAAAACAGCAAAACTTTAATGTGAACAATGAAAATCCTGGACCATTGTGTGACTTCTAGAAAATAAATACAATAATACCATACAACAGCACATCAGTGGCTGAACTATGCCAGCAAAGTGTAAGAAGTTAGTGCACTAGAATGTTAAATAATAGACCATAACCTAGGTATGAGGGATATGAGGTTCTCATAGCAGTCACTCTAAAAAGTACTGTCCTGTGGGATGTGACGCTGTGCAATCTGGTAGCTAAGTACTCATGTTTCACAGGAACCTGCTTCCTTCATCTTCAGGGTCTACCCGACTGACAGCGTATGTCAACAGACACAGGACCTTACATTCATTGCTATGCATATGTAGACCAAAAAGAAAAGCCATGTGCTGCTTTTATGCAGGCTGCTCTCTGGGTTCATAACTGAGCTAGAAAATGGACGTCTGTGCATACATTACATCAACCCTAACATAAGCAGGGTCTGAATATATTACTGTAAATTGAAGACAGTAAAACCTATGTGATGTGAAAAAAAAAACATGTAAAACTGAGAGACATGAGGCTCTCATTGCAGTAAATGTGAACACTACTGCCTTCTGGAATGTGATGCCACATAGTCTCGTACACAGAAACTAAACTTCATGGTGTTACATCCCAGAAGACTGATCTTCATGCACAATCATCACACCCAGTATTAAACAAACAATATCAAAGGAGAACTGCTATAATCTGATGTGTACGACATATAAAGGAATCAACGTCTTTCAAAGTAGCAAAATATTAACACGTGTATGTGATCACAACAATGGATTGCCAAGTTTCAAAATGTAGACTAAAAGTCCATGAACACTTCCTACCAATACAACACCAAGTTATCCATGTACTCATATACGTATGTCACGCAAATTTAATGCACTGTGACTGCAATTACCTTCCCAAAAAAGTTTTAAACTTTCAGTCTTCAGTACATGGGCATAATGTCAACTACACTGGTACAGTTTTACACAAGGCCCTGGCTGGCAAATACAAGGCACTATGTACGAACCACAGTCCATGCTCTGCCTGAACTTGCATGGACTCCAGCCTCTAGCAGAAAATGCATCAAACTTTATCTAACCAGTTTGGTATTTAAGTTTTGGCACATGGTTTATGAAAAATGTATTATTTGAAATGAAAATTATAAAATTTTGAAATAAATGGCACTTTGTGGACAGTTAAGCAGAGATTATGCACCATGTCTTTAAAACGCAGTTGATTTCCTCTCTGCCTAAAGATACAAGATGAATTTTAAGGTTTTATGCAGGTCTCTTAAAAAGTTAACATTCAAATCAAAGACACTGTTGTGTGACTAAATATTCCATGGTTATCAATTTATCGCCCTTCTATATTTTCATAACTGATCAGATAATACAGTCACGACTGGTCCAAGTCAGCAAGGTGAACAGGAAACACAACATTCACTAATATTCATTCCATTTCATAATATAAACATACTGTCTTGCTGACCATGACTTTTGTTAACGCCTGTTTTCAGTGCGCAATATGTCACACATAACATGTGGCATACAAGCAATATAACCTATTCCAATACGTTGCTTTTTTACATATCCACACAGCTGAAAATGAAATGGCAATGTTGTATATTTCCTAGCGAACCGACAGTGAGTGGGATTCATTCTGGACGGGCAGGTTCAAAAAACCATTCTAAACATGGTAGTAAAGAGAAAAATCACATCACTAACACTCCTTACTTCCGAAAACACAAATTTAGCTCATATGTCACTCTGTTCTCTGTATTACATTCCCAAACCTCAATGACATGACATATCTCATTCTACAAAAATTCTCAATTATTAGTATCTTGAACTTTTCTTGTCCAGCTTTTAAATCCCAATGTAGCCCCTCACAGCAGGATTATTTTCATTTTTAACCTTTATCATCCTATGAGGCCATACGCTGGTCTCTAAAACACAGGGCCAAATGCTTAGCATGCCATTTGCTTTCCTCTGTTTTGACCTGGAGCACTTGTGCTTCAGAGCATTTTCCCTTTTGTCCACAAACAGCTACATTTAACGGAACAAGGCTGTTCCGATTAGCCAATAAACGTTTTAAATAAATATGCATAAAGATAGTGATAGGTACTACAGCCCACTAAAAGTCTCGGAATCCTTGTGGAGGTATTGTTCCAGTTTTTTTTCCAACTTGCAAAGTATATGACAGTGAATGGCCAGCATTGCACAATTTACTTTCAGTGCATCAAAGAAATCATGCAACAAACATTTCCATCACAACAGCTCCCCATATCATGCTATCACATTTCACCAAATGATTTCAGAAAGAAATAATGGCACAAACTGACACAGAATTTTGAAATCTGTAAAGAAGGCAATTGCCAACTTTTATGGCTTTGTGTGCAAGAGGCAGGCATAAGGTTTGGATTTTTAATGACTCTACTGTACTGGACAACTTGATTTCACTAACTTTTTACAACTGGTAAGATATGAGGTATCCACAGCAGTGTACTTCAGAGACATGTCTCATAGCTCGAAACAGCGTCTTACAGGAACTTGTGCGTACTTGAACACATTATAGAGATGTTAAAGCAACACTTGGCACTTATTTTCATTTGGTAATGATCTGGGTATATTCAAAATCACAGTGGGAGAGTGACTCACAAGAAAAATTCTATGCTTCAACAACTGCTAAGTGGTTACTAATTACACTGACAGAATACACTGTTATACCACAATACATAGCACTTACACTGTTGGTAGTTACTGTGAACAGAACAACCTACCTTCTAACAGGTGTTCTGAGAGTTTAGAGGAAAGCATTAAAGTAATCAGTAGTAATCCTGTTCAACTTTTTATATCTGATTTTGGGTACACCATGTAACCCCTATCCAACAGTCCCAAACACACATGTATTGCTTGGTCATTTCTTCTCATCCCAAACAATTGCTAATGTCAACAAAGTACAACTGTATCAGATCCATTATCCCTTGAAGTGTCATTTTACCATACAATGATTCAGAATTCTTGGACCTGGCCCACAAAATCAACAGAATGATTGTTTCTGACACAAAACAGTGAAATTAATGTAACATAATTGGAACATACAGTAGTGGCAACCTGCTTCTACTGGTAGTTACTGTTTACTTATGAAATACAGCCATGTATCAGCTAAGTGTGAATGACAGTTGAAGGGAATGAAGGGGATGCTTCTGTTGTGAGGTCACAAACCTGAGGACTATGTTCCACAGTAATTAAGACAGTACTGTCTCAAATCATCCTGTTACATTCTGCTAAGTTTGCCAATTAACAAGTGTGCAATTTTGTGACTTTATCCCTGTTATATGTTATCACCTTCAATTGTGCTGATTCTGGTCGGAAAATCACTGAAACTATGTAGCGTTATGAAAATAAAAACATTTACTGTACAACACTATGCAAATAAACAAATGTGGATGATAACAACGGCTTTCATAGCGTTTAAACTTCCTTCACCAGAAATAAATTCTGGTAGTGATCTGCAGACCAGAGTGCTGCATCAGAGCAGATATAATTATAGTGGGTTTGACGTTTTGAGCGTCATACTGCGTGTCACATATATACAGTGTTTGGCACCTAAGCCTGTGGCTGCCTCAGTCACTGCAAAAGTCACAAACGTTGTCTGTGGACAGTTGTGCTATTCATTCATGAACAAAATTGTGTATTATCAACCAAACTACACATGCATGTTACAACATCTTGTGTTAAGCATCATAATATGTTTCAAACAGCTTTACAGGAAACATCAAGCACTAGAAGCGGTTTACTTGATACTCAGGAAAGAACACTGAACTGTATATCAGTGTTTTACAAGTGATATACTTCACAACAGTGGTTTGTTAAAAAGTCACTCAGTCAACAACTGCGAATTATTTCTGGCGGTGCTGCTGTGGGCAAAATCTTAACACATAAGACAGTAAGAGAATGTGACTCCAGAAATGAAGAAGACAATGAGGCCTTCCCGAAGAAATGGATATGCAGGCCAGAATGCTGACTTCAGTTCTCACCTATCTTCAGGCAATGAGCTTGCCATATTGCACATTTCAAGCATCGATGGATTCTCTGGTGATTGTGATGGCAGTACGTACAATGGGGAAAGGGAACATGACCACAAACCAGTAATGAGTCTGACCTTAGGCCCATGCTGCTTACACACCTGTTAGATCATTCTTTTATGCACAAAGCACAGGCAGTTGCAGTGAAGAGAATATATGTAACTTCTATCCACTGCTGTTTCAGCCAAAACACGCAATTTCAAACAAACAGTGACAATTTCAGATTTCTTTGCAAAAAAAAACTGATCTGGAAAGATTTTAAAAGTAAATTTTTTGCTTATCAGTTTGTAAGATTAAGTGCAAAATGTAAAATGTCCATATTTTGTTGCTGTCTTGTGCTTCCCACGCACATTCCCACCCCAGCCACTTTCCCACATGTATCACATTTTTCCCATTGTCCCTTCACAGACAATGGATGATGTTCTCACTGTATACATAAAGCAGGGGGCCTTTAAACACATAGTGCCTCTAAATCTATTTGTTTACCCACTAAGTTTATTTTTTTGTGATTACAGTCATTGCTCTGCAGTGTGTATGGGGGTATAAACTCAATGAGCTATATTACAAACATCCTACTCCCACCTTGCGCCAGTCTTACCCTTCATAAATATAGACGACACAGTCTATAAACAATCATATGCCAGTTCAATGTAGCTGCATGTTCTTGACTATGAGGCTGAAGTGCTAGTACAGGAGCTGTGGATATTTACACACATATACCATTTAACACCTTTCACTCTGCTACCTACAATACAGAATCCAATTTACATTTTGTAAATTTTTTTGCAGCATATCACAGTCTAAACCATCATAATGACAATAAAATTACAATAATCCACTTTTTCACACCCTTTTTAAGTGGCAACCGTATCAGACAATATGGGGAACATACTGGGTAAACAGAGAACCATTAAACCAATTCATGCCAATGAAAGAGAGAGAAAACAGCTAATACGGACATACAGGATGGACAAACATTACATACCCGGTAAGCTGATTTTATGTGTTTCCATCTCTGCCTTAACCCCATCGTGTCAAATAACACACAGTTCAGTGTTCTGTCAAACACATATTATATACAAAGCTTAATAAACAAACAGCTTTCAGAACTGATTAAAAATACCTTCAAAGGAGCAAATATTCTTTTTAACCCTTTGTTTGCCATGACCCTCCATGAAAATACCCGACAGAAATGACAAGTCAAATATATGAAATATTTATACCTGTGAATATTAGGACCAGTCTTTAAGGATGTAACATCATGTAAACTCTACCAAACTCTACAACATCATATCCCAGAAGATTTTAATGCCAAAGCAAGTAGAGAGAAATGCAGGTGAACAAAAATAAAAATCATATTATATTAACTTTTCTTGTGAACATAAGAAACTTCCTTTCTACATGTTAACTGCCACAGTTTCAGCTCACAAAAGGAATAAAATATATTCTACTGAGACAATTTGGGTGGGGGGAATTAAAATGGATTATTACAAATGAAACCAACTAAATTCACTCTTGTTATAGGTTAATTTTATAAAATCCCTGCATAAAATCTTACTGCAAACAGTAGCATAATTGACCCTGTTTAACTTCATTCAATCATCAAACACAACCTTGAAACTTAAAAAGTATACTGACACTACTTTAGAACAGAACCCGCTATTTACATTCATACACAAGCACATGTAACATTCACAAGTTCAACCTACATCAACATGTCTTGCCAGTGCATTCTCTCCTCCTTTTCATTATGAGTTTTCACACCACACACACAAGTTTTAAACTCTCTTCTCATCCCTGTGCATTGCCAAAAAAAATCTTAGCTTCTTTCAAGGAGACATTCATCCCCACATCCATGATTACTATAGAATTAATTTGGGATCTTCAGCATATTTTCTTTGTAGTATTTTCAGAATATAAGAAAAATGAATTCATGTACATCCATGACACATCAAAAATCATCTTCTTCCTACACCTTTTTAGGCACATTCGCAGAACTGTGAAGAGCAACTATTAGCTTTGTCTTGTCTGTCTGTCAGCATGGAACAACTCGGCTCCCATTGGACAGATTTTTAAGAAATTTGGTATTTTGAGGGTTTTTTTAAAATCTGTCACGAAAATTCATGTTTCATTTAAAATTGGACAAGAATAAAGGGTACATGAGCAACGATATACATATTTTATTGTATCTCACTCATTTCTTCTTAGAATGAGAAATGTTTCAGACGAAAGTTGTAAAGAAAATCAGAACCCACATTTTGTGTTCAGTAATGTTTTTTCGATAACTGTGCCATGTATGAGACAATGTGGAAAAATAATGTAGAGCGGGGCAGGCCACATATGACAATATGATGCATGCACATTGCATGCTGGATGCCTAAGGCTACAAATACACACACTCAGGTTGTGTAATACTCATTGCTTTTCCACAGCAAAAATGGCTGCATGAACGCGCCTCAAAGTTACGTTATACATACACTGCCAGCCTTGTTTCCTTTTGTCCAGATACACACATTTCACAATTGTCCCACCTATGTAAGACCAGAAGTCACTAATAAATCTGCTTGTTTTTGTAAGTTTTCCTTTTTTCATCAGAAAAAGTGCATGCCATTTTGTGTTTTCTTCCATCTACAGCCCATGAACAATGGCCCCTGTCAACAGGATTATGAAAGTCTGATGTTAATTTCTTCCTCATGTTCTTGCATGCATTTTATATTGTGTCTTATTGCACAACGAATGCACATACACAAACTGTACTGCTGTTTGGCAAGCATAATTCAAGTACAATAAAATGCCCATAAAAACATTAATCATATACGGTTCAAACAGTACATGTCAATCCATCGTATTTTATTTCCACTTGGTCTTCCACATTCTATCTTACCCCTCTCAGTCTATAAAACCAGACTGCAAGATTTCAGATTCTCAGAGCGGTTTTACTAAGGCTTCAGATCTAGGATGCTCAGTTGGGTGACAGATTCTGTACATTTCAAAGAATCATGTTGCCTTCATCAACAGTCCAAGATGAAGGTATTACAACCCATCAAAAACATATGTAACCACTTATCTGACACAATGTCAAATCCCAGAAGCCCTGAATCATTAACCCAAACCACTCTCACTGACAGCCAGAGTACAACCAGAACTTTATACTCAGTTCATTGTGATAGCTGTCTGGTATGTACTGAATCAAGAACTTTTCTTCCAGATATTCCATCAACTGAGATCATTCACATATGTTCAGTAATCACTCCAACCACTCAATTCTTGATTAATCTCTACACAAAGACCACCTGCCTGACCTAGCAAAGCTACGTTGTTATTATTATTATTATTACTATTATTTTCAAAATTAAAAGAATAAAACAGCTTGTACCCATTACCAACAAATATCTTGCCAAATCACAGCCATTAGTACCACATGGCCTACCATACTGCAATATGACTCAATGCCGGACTTCACAGTAAGTCACAATGTTCAGAATACAATTTCTTCCAGACTTTACAATTTAAGACACAGCTGTTTAATGGAAAGCAACTGTTGTGCATAGGAGTTTGTTTCATTGGTTTGTTGACTATCCAGAACACAACAGCTGGGGTAAAAAAGAGTGAAATAAATTACCAGAAAAGAATATTGTTCTTGTTCTGCAATTTACCTGTCTGTTGAGTAGGGAGGGATATCTGATTTTTCATAGTCAATGGGGTCAAGGTTCAGGAATCCCTGGAGCACTTCAACATACATATTCAACTTCTGGGTCATATGTTACACCAGTTTTACACCTATCAATGGCTCTGTATTCAAAGTTTAAATTTCTGCCATTTTTTTTTTTGGCTGTTGTGCACACTTCTTCTCTGCTTCATACATGATAATGCAGGCCACGAACTGGCACTGTAAGTCTCCAACTGAATATTCTCCTGCTAGCAAGTTGCCACATTCTGATAATTTCATTATTGTATCATCAAGAATGCCAGCAAACAATGATGAATGAATGAATGAAGACCCACTTACTAGCTTCTGCCATGATTCCCACCCATAATAATTTTCTCAATCAATCTCAAAATAAAATGTATATATGTACTGAGAATGCTCAGTCTCATCTTTAAACATCACTATGTCACGCCTGACATCTGTTGACAAAAATGCTATACTAATTTGACTTTTGTTGTGGCAGTTTAATATCTATAGTCTGCATCAATCTACATAGCATGCAAAGGGTTAAAAAATGATTGCCATCACGGTTTTCCTAATCATGACAGTAACTTACCTTAACCCTTTGGACTTTATTTACATTAACACATAAAGAAGAATGCTAAGCAGAATCTTCTACCCTACTTCCTCATTCACAGCTGAACAGAACACTGGACCACTGCAGTTTTTTACAGTACAGATACATGAAGATATTCCTTTGAGCATGAAGCCAAGGGAAAGGATGAAGCAAGAAAACAAATTCCCACCCCCATAGTACAAATATTACTGTCACCAGTCTTCCCTCCCTGATAGTTACAGGTACATAAAAACAATGTTGCCAACCAACATCACATTACATCTCAATGACATCACATTCAAACATACTACCAATGCAATTATAAACACCGACCTTACAACATGTAATTGCAAGCACTATGTTTTGTAATTCAGGTCAATCAGGGAAACACAAGCACAGGGCATGGCTGGAGCACTTACCAGCCCAAAGAACCACCCCTATTATCCGGCAAGCTGTAATATTCTGTGGTAGTTCTTTTGGCCCAAATTATATGCCAACATTTTCAGAGTTATTTTTTTAAGAAGTCGAATATAACAAAGTTGCAGTAAAATTTGGTTGGCAACATGATGATGAACCAATGCGGGTTGTCAACAGGGTGGCAGGAAAGGAAAAATGTAAAGCCACAGAAGGGATTCTGCCATCTGTTTTTAAATTTCATTATGCTTTTTGACTGCAAGCTAACCGGACAAGCAATGTTTGAACCAACCTGTGGCAGTATGAGTCTGGTAGTGAGAAGGAATCGAATGTGATGACAGCTCGCTATCCTCATTAGTGTCAACTTCAGATGAAGATTCATCTCTACCCACTGCAAAGACACATGTCATATTAATTTCAAACCCAATAAAATGGAACACAGCCACTTTCACTGACAAGTACCATCCAAACACTTACGTAACTTTTAGGATGACAGTGTATGATTGGATTTCAGGCTTGGGCTGCACTGCTTATCGAAGTCCTTGCACAAACATTATCAGTGTGGTGCCTGAGGTGAATGCCACGGATAACGAGAAAGATATGGCATATACCCGACAGACCTCAGAAAGGATCTAATCTCAGCACTAGAAGAAGATGGGTAATCAATCACTTTCACACTCTGGCTGCTTTATCCACAGCATCCTTGGAACAGGAAGCTAGGAGGGGTCCAGAGCTGGCCTGGATGCTTTAGAGAAGAAATATCTCTTGCCCCTGCCTGAAATCAATCTCCAATTCCTCAGTCATCCAGCACAGTCGTCACTAAAGCGACTGACCTGAGCATGGTTAAGGACAAGGAATCAAGTAATGTGCTGCAGTGGCTGCTAGCAATCTCACTGGATCTCACTGGATACCAGAGTTTCAACAAGAGAACAAAGAAGGGATGACCTGCAATTGTGTACCTGTTATCCTGGTTCCTCTTCCCTACACACACACACACACATACACACATCAGTAAAGTTCTCGCTAGAACAAGGCCATGAAGGTCCAGAGGGGAAGTAAAAGTATAGCTCTACTCTTTCTTTAACCTCATGCTCAGAAAGGGCGTGGGTGGTCAACAACACACCCCAACCGCTTTATCCCCAGGAAAAGGCCCAGTACCGATTATACAGGACGCTGGGTGGGCCCCAGTGCCAATCTCAATGGGTGAAACACCTCTCACCCTCACCAGTATTTGATTCCCAGACCACCTACCCTGGAGCGAGTCGCTATACCAACTAGCCTATCCTGGCACACACATACTTCACTACCTTCTCCAATCCATGACATTCACCATGAGAATGTGTGACATAACTTATGAAGACTTTAACAACACAGCTACTTAATAAAGCTGAGTTTATACAGTGGACAACAATGACAGCAACTACAGACAAAAACATCAGTACAGGTAATTACGAAACAACAAAAGAGTAACAAACTAAACAGGCCTACATTTGCAATGGGAAACTTCCTGCTAGTAAACTTCGTATGTTCCGTATCCAGCATAAAGGCATTATACAAGTTTGTATATACCTGTTAATAGTCTCCAGCTGTCTGACATGTGACAGTGTTCTCTCGTAAAATGCTGTCATGTTCAGCACAGATATAATGTGTGCAATTTTAATGTTACCCCTGAATAGGCAGGCAGTATGTTCCTCCAAAATTCCATTTAACTTTCCATTACAAAACACTGCATCATATCCCAGAAGACCAAATTCAATATTTAATACCGTCTGCCATCCAGAATCTGAAGCCCCATTATTCCTGTTAAAAGTAATGACAACTGCAAGGGTTCATAACACTCCCTGTGTGTGAAGAAAGCTGGTCACACACTCCATAAAAATATCGAACTCTGAGCAAATATTGTTAAGTATAAAACATAGAGCTCAAGAGCTCTATCGATTCACTGTACAATTTAACAATTCAACTGGCACATAAATCTCTGCACGTGACAGATGAGGGCATGAAGAAAATATTCTTACAGGCTCCAATGAAGCCTGAAACAATTCTCTAGTGTGAGATGTCAGCACCTTGATCCTACATTACCAGGTCGCAGATAGGAAATAAGTGCAATGCAGTATTGCAAATCACGTGCTGCCTAGAAACAAGATATAAGACCCTTTGGTTTCAGCACAGAAAACAAAATGGCCAAATTAAAGCACAAATGACACAGGGTTTAATCTGGGAAATTTCACTCTGGCAGTTAACAAAATAAAGTGTACCAATACACAGTACTTTTTCTTTCAGTTCTACTTACAGGCAAGTTGTCCTAACAGATCACAAACAATCCCTTAATCTCTTCACACCACAATGCTTAACGTACTTTCATTCAGACCAGAACACCATCACCTACTACAACACATTCCTGAATTATGATGCCCCAAGTGACCAATATGTTTTACACCTACGTGTAAAACATATTGGTCAAAGTTTAGATCTGTATCAAAAGTAAGGTCTCCAACATTCCTTTCATTTTTCCATCATAAATTGCCTTCTGGACACACAATATCATACATGATGAAGGCAAAACCTTTTCCATCAGATTAGAAGTGCACAGTAACAGAGATCAGGCTGCTGTAATGCTGCAGCAGTGATGATATTAAAATGAAATTGCAAACTACAGACAGGTATTGTTATTAAGTGATTTCTTTTTCTGTGATTTCACTTTAACGCCACTTGAAAAATGACATCGATTTTTTAATTTACACAATAATTTTCAGTTTAATGCAACTTGGCATAGGTAATCCATGGCCACACTTATCTTCTGTAGGAGCTAGCAAAAGTGACATCACTGCCAAGCCATCAGTCATGTGCTTGGATCGATTAACTTGGTTACACCAACATGAGGCTCCTGTAGTTTCCTATTCGACAGCACTGGTTTTTCTTACTGACACAAGGGAGAAATGTAAATCTACATCACCTAATGCAACCCAAGTGAAAAATAAGGCAAAAGACAATCTGTTTTGATGAGAAATTATGTGTACTATGCCAACCTGAAAAAGGTGAGCGAATTATTGATATGTGTCATCAAGTTAGACTTGCTCATAGAAAGCATCCGTACAATTCGTGATAATGTTGAAAAATTAAGAATGTGTAAGTCAGGAACTGAAATGTTTGTGTAGCAACACTACCACAGTCCCATCAGAATGAGCTATGCCAAAAACTGCGGATGTCTCACACATTTTTATTGCATTAGAAATAAATAAATGATATAGAAATGTATATATACTGTATAATGTAAAAATACTGTATATAAAGTACATATATACTCTAGAGTTCCATATGTCCACTACTGGTATAGTCACATACTACATAGGATGAGGTTGTCGATCCCTAACCCCCCAGGAAATACACCGTTTTAAATGGAAATATTGTGCTCAATTTGCGCGACATATTTCAGGAACATAACTCTGGCATAAAACAAGACCTGCTAGTAACAATATCAAGTAAAATTATTGACTACAAAAATAAATAATGTGGGTGTGTTGAAAGGAAAAAAGATACACAGCAGAAAAGGAAAAAGAAAAGTTCGAAGAACTGTTAAACAGATGGCCTGACAGTTACACCATGCAAAGAATGTACAGCACATAAAGGTGACATTCCACAAACCTGTCAGTACCAAATACCATTCATCTAAAAGATAAAAAACAATAGTACTCCACTCTAATATGAGCAATTATTCATAAAACAAATGCCTTTGTTTAACAAAAAAAAACTACATGTTTCAGCTTGCAATAGTCATCATCAAAACATTTTTGTAATAATATAACGCTGTCCTCAAAACTGCCATTAAGGCATAACGCTAATTATACTGTACTTATTATGTCACATTATATGTGTCAGACCAAGTTATGTTAAAAATTTCACACATAAATTTTTTCAATTATAAAAGGTTAAAATGTTTTAAACTTTTTCTTATGCTACTTTTACAATCTGTATTACAATTCATGCTGATTTTTTTCTCTCCTGTTCAGATTTGGTAAATATGGGTACGCCATCATGTGAACTAAAACTTCCCAGTTCATCCAAATTCTGCTTTGATCTGCAATGCTGTAATATGGTACGTAGCTTTCAAGGATTTTATACACACTGGTACGCAACACACAGAATTCTTTCTATTGACAAAACTTACAGCACTGGTGGATACCTTGCTGGTGCATCAATGCCATTGCTCTAGCAGTCTTTAAAAGGACAAAGTATGTCATCCCAATTTGACAAAAATGTAGAGAAATATTTGTATTTGTCAGAATAATTAATATTACAATAAGTGAAATGTACAAAAATTTGTCTAGACTAGTTGTTACTAAACTATATTTAAAAAAACCATCATCATAACTACAATTCTTGATTGCAAGTATTTAGTATTCATTAGAAACTGTTTCTGCTGGCTTGGCCATCTTCAGAAAAATACAAAACTCCTGGGAGGTTAAATGCAACTTTATGTTCTATGCAAAGAAATATGATCTCATTTTTACATAAAGGGCAATTATTCAAGCAAAATTCATATTTTTTAATATAATTTATCTAGCCTTGTGTATTACAGCTACCCTAAAGGTATACAAGAATATGGCAGTGAAAGTTCTAGATTACCCACTATTTAAGGATATTTTATCTTAGGCATTTGATTATGGTACATAATTTTACTCTGAGAAGGTTTTATAGAGTACCTGAACAAACTGTAGGGAACTTTATGACCCGGCTTTGTGTATGTAGTCTTAGGTATCCAGCAAGCAATGTGCATGCACCATATTGTTGTAGGTGGCCTGTCTGGCTCTACCATATTTTTCTGCATTATCTCATAAATGGAACAGTTTTTTTTAAAGGAAAAAAAAAATTAGTTTCTTGAAAAAAAAGTATTAAACACAAAATGTGTGTTTGATTTCTACAACTTTTGTCTGAGACATTTCTCATTCCAAAAAGAACTGAGTTTGATATGATCAAAGCTGTAAATTGGCCTTCAAGTAAAGTACCTGTTATTCTTGTCAAACTTTAATAAAACTTCAATTTTCTCATCAGATTTTTTAACAATACTCGAATATCAGCTTTCATTATAATCCATCCAGTGGGATCCAAGTTGTTTCATGCAGAAGGATGGACAAATGGACAAGCAAGACGAAGCTAACAGTCGCTCATCACAATTTTGCAAACATGCCTAAGAACAGTAACAACTGTAATGACCGAACTACAGTGGAACCATATATCATATTCAGAATTTTATTCAAACAAGACTCATAAACAACAATAGTCCCACTTATTCGGTACAGAGCAAACCATCAACTTTTGCTGTTACATACAAAACCTTCCACCAAATGCATTTCAACAAATGAACCACATTTTAATATTTTCAAAACTCGATAACAGTCAAGTCACCAATATAAATGCAAGAATTTCTTCAAATCTGTAAGAATCTTCAAATTTTCACTTACTATTTCTAACAATTTTCTCTGTCACCTTCATACTCATTCTATTTTTTTTTAAGGGTAAACAGTAAAAGTTTTTTAGTTTTTATGTAGATTTTTTTGTTTTTTATAGGTTTTGAATTTTTTTTATTGTTTATTCCCCCCTTCCCCCTTTTCTCCAACTGTTTTCCCCCCCCCCCCCCCCCCCCCAAGCTTTCCATATCACAACCATATACGCATATAATATATAGGCTATTCTTCCTGTCTCTCCCGCTGTTCACTGTCCTTAACAACGCGAGGTGACCTGCACAAGTCACTGCCGAAGTCCCTCGTGGTATAATAAACAACCCACTTATTTGCTTCACAAGTCTTAGGTCCAAATACGCATACCCCTGAGGACTATGTTCCAAAAACACTAACCACTGGTGGGCACAGCAGCGGCAACGAGATTGGGCCAGTACCATTCCACCACCCATCAATACTTGTATCTCTTCATGTACCACACAGGCCAAATAATCTCAGCCATTAAAAGCGTCGTTAAATAACACTCTTCCCGCCCCTCAAAGAACACTAGCAATTATTGTCTTCACCTTTTCTAGCTACACAATAGACGGCAATAGTAAAAAGAATATTCTAATTTATCCCAAACATCCCCGATATACCGCCACCCTCACCAGCGCCCGTAGAAGTCTGAAACGGTAATTCCTCATTACACGGTACTGTCATTTACCGCCATAAATTGCTGTGAACAACGGTGGCACTGTATCGGGGGTTAGCTGTATATGTTTTCGTTTCCCAACCTCCCAGTCAAAGGATATGTGGCAGACACTTTGTCCTTCCTGACAATCATACCTTCTATCAATGCAGCATGACATGTGCGACCGACCTGACCAGCCAGCACATTCACCTAGGTAAAGCTAAGCCTGGACAGGCCCTAAGGACTCCAGGATGTTGAAGCTCCCAGAATCGGCATATGAAGGTGGCCAGTTGATAGTCCTACGCACTGGCAGCCTTTATCCTCCCATGTCTGTCAGAGGCTGATTAAGTCAATGAAAAACCCCAGTGCTTCCATCGGGAATCAAACTCGCGACCGTCCGACTTAATAGGGCAGTGCCCCAACCAACTACGTCACCGCGTACCCCCAAAGCCAGTACGTAAACCCTTATCCTGCTAACGTGGAGAATATGGTGAGCTCCTAATAATGCCAGCAAATGGCGGATGGGATTTAATTTGGCGTTTAAAGGCTTAACCCGACACATTTCCTCAGTCGTCTCTACACCTCTGACCCGCCCTTGGTTCCACCCCGAGCATTAAAAATTGGTGTTTCGTTATTCATTTCACTTCACTACCTAATGGTAAATGCCCATTCGAGAAACCAGGCAGTTCAGACATACGCTGTTCTCACTGATCCATAATTCGTATGTCTGGCCAAATACGAAAGCACACATAAAACCTTGTCACGGTGTGCTTCATTACAGAAACAAACAGAAATCGATTCTAATTATGGAACAAAAACAAGTTTAAGTGACTACCGTCAATACATCAAACAACTTCTGAAACAAACAACATTCCATCACTGAAGGTCCCCTTAACAAGGCTGTGCTGGAACATTTTTCTTTCAATAATCATCAATCGGAACATTCGTTACCGTTTTATTAGGTCTACCTCTGACAAGAAACTGCTGATCTGGAGCATTTGCAATAGTACATAGAAGTTAAACCCAGTAAACACGGAGGATGATACACAACCAGTGGCTTACCAGATGACTGAATAAGTGCCACAGGGCATTAACAGTACGTACCAATTTAAAGCTGGTAACAGTAAAAATTAATGAACAAATGACACATGGGGAAGAAAGTGGTCAGCCTCGTCTATCCCGAGGTATCTTAACCCTTCTGCGCATATTACATGCGATTTCCCTCGTACAACTTTTAATACGGCCCTTCATACCTTCGGTTCCCAAGTTGTCTCTTTTCCAGGGAGGTTACCAGGGTCGAGGGAGTGGTGCGGCCGCTCAGGGCAGCACAATCATGGAGCGGAAAAATGAATATTTTGTATTAATAAAAATCATTTTCCGCGCTCGACAAATTTTAAGTTATGGAGGCAAAAGTAAATTCAATAAAGGGCGTAATTTTTTAAAGTTCGTAATTTCTGTCACTTTTAACAGGGGCGCCATACCTTTTCTGCTTTGATGAAATTTTCGTCTTCACGTTGTGCACCCCATAAAGATTTGCTATAGAATTCCGGGTGTAACCTCCACGTCCGGTGTCGATATCATTCCACTGCCAAAACTTACGTCAGTTTAAGGTTACCTACAGTTCGGGTTTCACTGGTTTAATGACATAGGCAATAAGCAGGCAGGTAAATACAAAATAAACTACTTAATAAACAGCGTGATCTCAGAAATTAACACCATAACTGAACTTCGGAAGTTTGTATTTTATTTATTTATTTAACATATACAGAACTATAATTCTGCCTGTTCCTTTGTATGGGTGTGAAACACTGTCGCTCACATTGAGGGAGGAACGTAGGCTGAGAACGTTTGAAAAGATGGCGATGATGAGGATACCTGGGCCTTAAGAGGGACGAGGTAACAGGGAAGTGGAGAACACTGTATAATTAGGAGCTTAATGATCTGTACTCCTCACAAATACTATTCGGGTGATCAAATCGAGAAGAATAAGATAGGCGAGGCATGTAGCACGTTTGGGGGAGAGGAGAAGTGCATACGGGATTTTGGTGAAGAAGCCTGAGAAAAAGAGACCATTTGGAAGACCCAGGCGCAGATGGGAGGATAATACTAATATAGAACCTCAGGAAGTGGGCTAGGG
>Ga0131853_10003899_pt1 | contig 26780 bp, 9 predicted proteins | sample TergutLab28metaG_FD_92764 | JGI IMG/M metagenome (GOLD analysis project Ga0131853, IMG submission 92764) | Labiotermes labralis P1 segment gut microbial communities from Petit-Saut dam, French Guiana - Lab288 P1 (version 2) (version 2) | ecosystem: Host-associated > Arthropoda: Insects >... | reverse complement strand
TGTGTGTGTGTGTGTGTGTGTGTGTAGTACTGTAATCATTCTGAAACAATATTAAATTAAGAAATAATAAGTATAAATAGTAACAGCATATAAAAATATGTATAAAATATAAAATAAAATCAAGTAAAACGAGTGTTTTCTATACACACTAAACGTTGGGAGCAGCTTGTGTATGTTCCCATTGTAGGTACGGTAATAATACAGTGAAAGTACGGCTTACCGTTACGGTGGTGTATAGCACGCGGTGGTGTGAGGCAACTGAAGGTCGTAAATGAGTTGTTATACGGTAATATTGAAATATAGTGTATTTTGTGTATATTCTTGAGTTTTAACAGGGGACGGACATAAATTCCATAAAATAAACTTTCATGTATATACTGGCATCAAGCTTTGCCACTGCTGCCTGAAGTCTTGCCAAGAGGTTTAGGGGATCTTGGAAGGGACTTTGTTAATTACGGGTCCCCACGTGAAAGCATCCACTGCATTTAGATCCGGCGACTGAGGAATCCATGCCATCATTACTTCCATGACGTGTCACACTTAAGCACTGCTAGATAAATTCCGCATAGCGGGTTACGCTTCTTTATGCTGAAAGACGACATTCGCATCACAGCCAGAGGTATATCTACAAAGAACTCCAGAACAGTTTCCAGATAATTGTCATATTTTTTAGCTGTGCAGCCTGTAATTTAGCAGACAATGTCTCCAGTCACACCGACCCAAACGCTGACGTCGGAGCGGAACTGATAACCACCTTCACGGACAGCAAGAGAATAATTTCGTACCCAGAGGTGAGTTCTATGTTAAACAAATCCACATGCGTCAAACACTCTTCTTATACCCACAGAATACTGTATCAAAGAAGATCTTCTGCGGCATGTTTATGTCACAAATATTCGCATAATTTCATTCCTAGGTGAATAAGGCTGGAAAGTTTAGCTTTCCGCAGTTAATTGTGTGGCTGTAATTAACCGTCACGAAGTAGGCTACTTCGAGGACCCTTCTTTCGGATAGTCCTATATTCGTTCGGTACCCCATAAGCTTATTCATAGCTCCATTTTCACACCTGCAATTATGACACATTCATTGCCTAGAGTCCTTACGTCCCCTGTGCGACGTACCTGCTTTCACGAGCGCCCTACATGTTACATTTCCTACCTCACAAGACACTGTTGCAATCATTGAAATACATAGGCGTCTGTATGACGTACAACATAAAGCACATTTCCATGCGTAAACACCAACTCTACTACTAAAATATGTTGCAGTACTTTTCGCGCGCTTGTGTGTGTGTGTGAGCGCGCGCGCACCATGAACATTCCATGACAAATAAGACTTGCTGCTCATATTTCCGTAAATATCCTTCTTTCTGTGTTGTGAAACGAAGGACCCAGGAAATCAAGTGCTTTAACTCGACAAGTACAACGCCTCCTTCTTTGTGACTACAGAATCCGACATAACCCTACAATTCTATCATGTTCGCTAATAGTGTAGCTTACATACTTGCATCTTAAATTAATTTCTAGTACTTAACTAGTTTTAGTCGAAATTTATTTTCTCATTTAATAATTCTAGCCATCACAATATCTGCAAGAAAGGAAACACTTTAATAAAACTGTAATTAAATATCTTAATAAAGTAACGCTTTAATAAGCCTATTCATACTATTACTGTATTTCCAGAACATAATATGGAAATCATACGTTGTACAATCTGTTACTTGCAGTTATTCTCCTGTTTTTCTGAAAAAGATTAGGAAAATTGGGACGGTGTAAGTTACATCACATTACAGTTCTTCTATTTTTCTCTACTTATATTCTTTTCTTGTGAGTGATGAGGAAAAAAATGTGTCAAGGGAAACTCGATATTTAGAGACAGTAATTGATGACTAGCTTAAGAGCTATCGTCTACATTCTAAGACGTATCTTCTCTGTCGAATTCCAATTTCATTCATGCAGCAGGATCTAGCTGCATAGAACTTTGAGAAGAAACTGAGAACGTAAAATTAAATCCACTTGTGTTTCTGTTGAAATGTAGCATTCTCCTTTCTGCTACGAAGGATAAGAGCAGTAAACTATATCTCGCAAAACGTGCCGTAGTCAATTATATATATATATATATATATATATATATATATATATATATATATTTGTGTGTATGTGTATAAGCATTTGTTGTATATTACTTCAAAGATGTGCTATATACCAGTCATGGTAACACAAAAATTGTTGATAGAAGAGCAATTTGAGCAATAATTCCTTACGATCCACGGATTATTTATCAGTGCAGTGCAATTTTGCATTATTCGTCTTCTTGTTTAAGTATTGCACGTTTTTCTATCCTCAATATAAAAATCTGAATTTAATATAGATTTCCAGAAATGTATGTCTCTCGAGGATTCCCGTCTTGCGGAATGTGATGTTATTTCGCAGGGACAATGGCTCCCGACCTTTCGACGCGAAATAGTACTGTCATCTTCGAGGACAAATAAATAAAAAACGACTAACACAGTGACACAGCGTCACATCGAAGAAGACATAAACCCTCAACAACACCAAAATAAGAATCTCCGAAAGTACGTGTCTTTTGTTCCTGGTCTACGTACTGTCATATTCACTTCATAACATTTGACCAAGTTTAATTTATTCTAGAGCTTGATTTTAGTGTTAATTAACACGTGTAATTTAGGACTTCCCGTGTGATTTAATTGCACAATGGCACACATCCCATTTAGTGGCATATCCGAATCTTGAGGGACGCCGCCTTGCAGAAACTGGGCGACTACAACATGCACTCACTTATGTACTCCCCACGTGCTATAGTCACCATACGTTTTCCGAAGTTTCGTCCTCTAGTGAGAAGTGAAAAGGTGTGGTTTCAAATAAATCTTGTAGGGTAATGAGGATTCCCAAGGATCCCGGAGAAAATTAGTAAAGGGGCCTATGTGTACCAGAAATTCGGTAATTAGGAGATGTATGGTTGTCAGAAGGGTCATTGTGGTTGTACTCGAGAAGATCGGTACTGAAGCGACGATCCAGCACTGACACCAGACACACACACACACACACACATATGAATAAATATTCAAGGAAATTGTGTTATTTTGAAAGGATTACCCTATGACCATTCGGTATAAGATCATACAGTTGCAAAGTTAAGTGCTTGATTTAATCGACGCTGTCAATTGCTATGGTTATATGACGTCGATTGTAGATGAATTATATGTATATGAGTAGTGAGCACCGATGGCCTAACATTGAAAAATGGAAGACCAAAAAAATCGGAGAGAGACCCGAAGGATTACACTTTTCAAGTTTAAATATTTTTCGGAGATTCTCTTCTCTTTCCATCGGCTATGCAATTTACATGATAATCATTACTTATATCTCCAAATCAAAATTGAAATAAAGTTTATTTCAAAGTTCAATTGAGCCAGTGTCTGCAGACCATATATTGCCAGTTTCGTTTCCACTCACCTTCTTTTGACATCACCGAATAACAGATATTTTTCTCCCCGTAGGATGAAACACATTCATCAAGGAATGTAACCAGATTTATTGCTGGACAAGTTATAAATTCAGCATAAGATAAATATTCAAGCATTCAGTCTTGCAGAATACTGTTCCATGTACATTAGGGAAGGATACACCATCTATTGTCATGAAAATAGAGGTAGAAATGTCCTCTGAAATTTTCGTACCTGTATACAAGTATTCACTCACTCTTATCATAAAGAGTGTAATTTGCAACACTGTTGTGACAACCGCAAATCTTGCATTAGATAGACGTAAACGTTAACTTTTTAATACCTACTGGATACGTGATGCACCAACAGGTTTAACATTCCACAACTATACGTTCTGCCCACACTGCATTTATGTGTTTTGTATTCATCTGAGAACAAACATCGACTTACGTCAGCTACAGCATAAACTGACTGGTTTTTATAACCGAGATGAAAAGTGTTTACTGCTCGGTACGGATTGGGTCTTTAAATAAAGCGGTCTGCGCTTCGTCTCTAAACGGTTATTTATATTTATTTATGACAATTAATTCCGTGTTTCGTGGAAACCTTCTGTCTAGGTCCCTATATATCCACTAAGTTTCACCTAAATGACGAAGAGGGGTGTAAATGTTGATGTGCGACAGTTGTTTCCGGATCCTCAGCGAGTTATACCTCAGCACCTCGGAAAATCTCACTTCTTGCTCTTAAAGAGAGGAGTTCTTGAGAAAATCGTACGTCTGTTGCAAACGAAGTAAGGTAAGTTGCAAAAAGCACTGAAGTACTGAAGCACTCCTACAGTACAATGATGCTTTAATTTTATTATTGGTTATTTAAGGAAAGGAACTTTACCTTGATTCCAAAGGAGTTTGAAAGTTTTCCGGTAAATTTATCGTGAATAAAATACTTTCATTAAATTATACACTACTGATGGGCTTTCACTGTGGGAGTGTGTAGGGGGGGGGTCTATAAGTGACGACATCATTAATGCAGAAAACCAAAAATTCCAGCACGAAACTGGGCTGCTTTATACCAGTTCGTATTTTATGTTCATAGGACCGTACATCGCAAATCTATGTCAATAAATGTCCAACAAGATGCATCTATACACGGTTTATCTTATCTGCAAATTGCTCTACATATTTCGGATGGTTTCTCCACCCACCATCAGGAGCACAAATAGCTGTATCTACAGCATCTGGTATTGGTCAACCGTTGCTGCTACCTGTCGTTATCGTGGAGGAGCTGAGTCTCAACTCCTCCATGATAGCGACAGGTAGCAGCAACAACGGTTGATACTTCTGTTCTGTTCAGACACCTGCTACTTCTCTTCCGAACACATTATCTGTGTTTGATTTTACATGTGTAAAAAATTACTGTGTTAAGCTAATTTTGTAGAATCTTGACAAAAGATAACTGTAAACTAAAAAGGAAATGTATGGACAAATGCAGACATTTATTGCTGTAGTAAATTAAATGAATCTTGCGAAGGTTTAATATGGTTTTCCTTTTCCTTCACAATATTCTACATGGCCGCTTTCCATGAGGTTTCCCTCTGAAATATCTGTAAGTTTTCAATTTTAATCGTATTATGTCTCAATGTCCAGTCCACCTAAATCTCCATATTTGATTGCTAAAAAGAAAAAGCTCCAAAATATTATACTTTCTGGCTTCTACTGCTGAATTATACAGCACTTATATTTTCGTGAAAGTTTAAGCACGCTCAGCTTTTGGTACTACAACTGACGTCGTGACACTTCCTTCTTGTTTCTTTTTTTAAAAGTAAAATTTACTTATCTGGTAGGTCCACTGCATTTGTTACAGTAATACTGCAAGCACATTAAACAAACTGAAACTGTAAGATGTTTTCTTTACGCCATTCAATGTGCTTTTAATTTCTGAAATGTTGAGAACAATTGCATTGCGCACGTAACAGAATATATGACATAAGAATTTACATGACGATACTGTCACTTGTGAATGTTGTGACATTACGAAAGGAAACTTGTGTGGAATTTCCTTTAATTGCAGGATATTCTGAAGGACATCCTGCCTGTCTTGAAAATGTTAGTTGGATGACCCAATTCACAGATCCTGAGCAAGTTTACAACTACAGTGGCCCTCAGTTTAATAATTTACAGACAGCTCGTTGATGGAAGTTCTAGTACACTTCCAGGATTATCCGAACTTCGCACCAACTACTCACATATTTGTATTGTCTATTAAACAACCATTCGAGGACATGAACTTTCCATAAACTACTTCAGAACACTAAACTCAGATTGCAGTCCTCTTTCTGCTCTACCTGACATAAAGGTGACTCTGAAACAACAACCAATGCATACCAGTAGGACCAAAATATCTAAAATCGAAGGAGGGGCACGGGGGCTCTGTAGTGTCAGAACTCTGGCGCCTATCTCCCCGACATCTTCAGTAAAGAAACAACTCTAATAACAACGAAGGTTACAAGACCGGAGAAGTTAAAAAATCATATAATGAGGAGTTTCATATATTGTAATTTTCATGTAACTTTCATTAAAGTTGTTCCTATTAATGCAATAAAAGTATATCCGGATAGTTAACTTACGGTTGTGCTCATTCTGTACCCCGACAATGGATATATACGAGTGGTCAGTTTTACGCTCTGGCTGTTTACTTCCAGGGAAACGGCCCCCATAACCCCTTCAATAAGTGGTAATTATGATTAAATCAAAATTTGGGACATGGGCGAGTTATAAAACACACACACGCAGAGAGAGGAGAAGAGGCATGCATACAAACAGTTATTCGGTAAACCTCAAGGCATGAGATCATTAGGGACACCCACAGAGATACTGAAAAATATTATTAAAATAAATTCAATTAGCTCAGTGTAAATACCAGTGGCAGTCTTTTGTAAACAAGATAATTAACGTCCCAGTTCCCTAAAAGCCGGTAATTATCTGAGTATCTGCCTGTTTTGAGGTGAATCATGATAAATTAAAAATTGCTGGTTTAAAGCCATGAATTACCCGCTAAATTTGATGACCTACAGCTTGTTTTGCCATGAGATGTGCATGTTCTTTGACGATCATATACACGTTTTGCATAGTGACACTTTCTCGCACAGTGCGGTAAATCTTTTTATGTCCATATGCAGCGCTTGATCAGCTGGTTTTCTGGTCATAATGAATGCGTGCTGTCAAACGTTTGACACCTCAACCGAACAGAAGGTCCATACAGCCAGATAAGCTGACGATGAATGATTGTCATATCTGTACCTTTCGCAAGCAAAAAGCTAACCATGTCGTGAAAGTGCTCGCTGTGTGCAGCAAACCTGCTACATGTATCAATGCGGCAGACTCGAGTAGTGCTCAAAATACAGACTTGCTTTCAGGAAATATCTTCCTTTCATCTTTGTGACTAATGATTCCACTCTCTATAGCTGGCAGTGACAATTACCAAGACGTCGGAATTACTACGTTATTTTATTCCATTTTAATTGCAGTTATAATTAGTGGGTATATACAGACCACAGTAAAGTTCAATTACTGACACAGGCACTCATTAAACAGCAATGTATAGACTACGAAACGAGAACGTCTCAAGGTTGAAAATAAGTGTAAAACAGACCTATTGCTACAGCCGAAGAGACGCCAAATTTTCCTGTAAATATCAGCGGTTTTAACCATGGCGACGCTCCATGCAACAGTGAGCACAATGTGTAAAATTAAATATATTTTAAGGTCCTGCACAAATTATTAAGTACCTTAAAATATGTAGTTAATAAACTGTAATATTTAGCCTATGTGAACTCTTTGAGAGGACAAAGAAAGATAAGTAAAGTGATAAAATGAGGAATAATTGTTACATTTTTTCTATCATAGGCCAATAATAGCAGTCAACATGGAATAAACTAATTTCTGAAAAAAAATATTGCATTTGGACTGACTGATAATTACGGAGCAAGAGGACATGGACATTATAAAAATACCCAAAACTTACAAAAATGTTTAGAGTAATCTCCTGTATCCTAGTGTTGTTGGATGTGTTGGTGTTATTATTTAATTTAAACTGGTCTGCTCCTATGCTCTTATAGCATCTACTGTCCCAAGCAATGAACGTCAAGACAAAAAATTATTCTGCTGCGTTTTTGCACAAATGTACAATACAGGTATTTTGTCTTAGTTTGAAGAGAGACCAAGACGTGGGATGGCGGGTTTGGAATTGATTGATCTGGCTCAGAATAATGACAAGCGGCAGGCTGTTGTGGATGTTGTAATGAACATTTGGGTTCCATAAAATGCGGCAAATTTCTTGACTATCTGTGAAACTATTAGCTTCTAAAGAAGAACTCTGCAACATAGATTTATTTATTTATTTATTTATTTATTTTGTCGGTCAGTCAGTCATTCAGTCAGTTAAAAGAGAGAATATCATTTATAGCAACTAAGTGCTACGGAAAAAAATTCGACTTTAGAGTGTTAAATTAAATGAACAGTTTAAGACACGAAGTAATGACAAACTTGGTGATGAAACACGTTCCCTGATCTTATTAGAGCGAAAAAAATCAGTGACATGAGGTCTGTGTTACGCTGAAAACGTAAAGGCAAAGGTCTCCCCGTAGCGTACTACGCTGGCACAGAGAGGGAGTTGAGGGATAGCTCTACTTATTCTTAACCTCGACGCTAGATGGGGTAGGTGGTCAACACGACGCACCTGTTTGAAAAAGAGAAAATCTCTTGCTACTCCCCAAGTTCAAACCCCGAACAGCCCAGCCGGTAGATAATCGTTATAATGGCCAGGCCACGAGGGGGTGCTGATAAGTCCTTAGCCCGACCTACTTCCCAATGTCGTAGGACGGAATCGATAGTGTCGTTGGCAAGAGGGGTCTGTTCATGTGCCGAATTGCAAGTCTTTTCTCGTTACAGAGGATGAAAGGAAGAATGTCAGGAGACGCGCGCGATTTCAACAACATGGAGACGCGAGCTATCATCAAGTTCTTTTCCCCCTGTAAGGCAAGAGGCCGAAGGAAATTCACGCCATTCTGAGAGAAACATTAGGGGAACACGAAACATCGTACGCCACCGTCAAAAACTGTGTGGCCCTGTTTAAACGTGGTGATTTTTACACCTGTGATGCGCCTCGTCCTGGACGGCCCAAAACAGTGACCACCCTGGGATTATTGATCAAATTCACGAGCTAATCTTGGAAGACCGCCGGATTTAGGCTAAATCAATAGCTCAGCAACTGGACATCTCACGTGAGCAGGTTGGGTCCATCATTCATGAAGATTTGGACATGCGGAATCTCTCCGTGAAGTGGATCCCGAAATGCCTGAATGCGAATCAAAAACGTCAACGGTGCCAGTCGTCTGAGCAACATTTGGAATTTTTTTCGGCGCGGTCCAAATGATTTCCTGTCACGATTGGTGACCATGGACGAAACCTGGTTATATTACTATGACCCGGAGATAAAGCAACAATCAATGGAGTGGGGGCATAGCGGCTAAACCCGCCCCAAAATATTCCGAGTACAAAAACCGCTGGAAAAGTTCTCGCCACAATTTTTTGGGATCAAGACGGCATCCTCCTCATTGATTATCTTCCAACGGGCCAAACTATCAAAGCGGAGTATTACTCATCTCTGCTGGTGCAATTGAAGGACATTGTGAAGGAAAAACGACGCGGGAAGTTCACCAAGGAGGTCATGTTCTTGCACGACAATGCCCCAGCTCACCGGGCACTTGTAACCCAGAAGAAACTGGCCTACATGGGCTTTCAATATCTTGATCACCCACCCTATTCTCCAGATCTGGCCCCGTCGGACTACCGCCTGTTCCCTGGACTGCAAAAACAATTGAAAGGTCGCCATTTTTCGTCCGACGCAGAGGTCATCGCAGCCGCGGAGACCTGGTTGGACGGACAATTTTCTGAATTTTTTTGAGCGTTTTGCAAAAGTTGGAGCAATGGGCTAAGAAGTGCATTGACCTTCGTGGGGAGTATGCTGAATACATCCCGAGTTGGGTCTCTGTAGCTTGTTTCCTTCTTGGTCGGGCTAAGGACTTATCAGCACCACATCGTATTCCAGCCTCCAGGCTGAATGTGCAACTGTGATAGAAGACGAGAAATCTATAAGGAAATTTGGTGCAGTGAATTTTATATCATAACAGGAAAAGTGAGTGGAATTGAGTACTTATGGTGGCTCAGCCGGCTCAAGTCGTGTCAGTAACCAGGTTTGATAATAAGGCTATGTAATTTTTGGGTTATCTGGTGGCAGAACACTTTTCTTATTGATTACGGTAAATCCGTTACTTTTACAAAAATATTCATCTCATCTGTATGTGTGTTATAACGAATGCAGGCCTATACATAATCTTTCGTAATTAGTACAAAAGTTAATGGAACTCAGACATAAATTCGTCTGTATCTTAAGCATCAAACAAAAGCACTGTTTCTATCAAATAACAGACGTACTTTTATTCGTATCATATATGGCACTGCTTGTCACGCAGAATAGCTTTATTCTTATGGACTGAGTTATATGGGATCACGCGGTAGCGCAGTTGGTTCAGGTATACAAGTAGATAGGTCGCGGGTTCGATTGCTATTTTTCATTGACATAAACCTTCCTGCTGCACTATGGCCCTGGGGTCGACTCAGCCTCTAAAAGAAATGAGTACCAGGAATATTTCCTAGAGGTAAATGCGGCCGGCAAGTAGAGCTGACAACCTTACTACCTTCATATGCCGAATGTCTTGAAATCTTGGAGCCTCGACCTCCTGGAACCCTCAGGGCCTGTCCTGGTCTTTACGGGGATTGCTTTACCTGTACATTTACCTTACTGTGTCATATATACATGCTGTCCATAATACCTAATTCTGTTTTAAAACAAAATACGATTGCAAATCATTATTTTACAAGCTAATATAAAACATAACCGTCTACAGTAGCAAGCAGGACGGCTATACTAAAACCACGGTCTAATTAAAAGTTTTCTAACTATTCGAAATTTATATTCTTTTTCTCCCACAATGTGAAAATGCAGAAGAGTTTTAATAGCTGATTTTAGATATGCCTTGCTCGCATCCTGTGACGATGGTGTTTTCATCTATATCAATGCAAAGTAGTTCAAAATAAAAGTAAATTAGGTCAGCGACGCAGCAGATATTAACAGAATAGTAATTTAGATCGAAGTCTTTCGCTAAACTTAGTTCTCCCAAATTTAGCACAACAATAAAACAAAATAGTCGTAGGAATGTTATTTTCTTTGCCCGTAAGACAATATTTCATTACAAAGTGGCTGCCCCAGACATTATCGTTGTAACTAAACTTGCTTCTTTTATTGTGAGAAACAATCATTTCGTCCAGTAATCAATCGAATTTTCGTATGTAACCTTCCACCTTGTCAAACATTTCTTCCTGATAAATTGAAAAGAAAGCCTACTGGAGAAATTTTGGAACAAGATAAGCCGATCCCGGAGGCCGTGCACGCTAAGGCGTATGTGTGCAGCCGCTCAATTAGTAGGATTTTGGTTTCGAATCCCGCTGAAGACATGGACGTTCATCTCTTGTGTTGCTGTGTGCTTCTAACTAACGGCCTCTGAGACACGCTGATCACTCATTCAGAGGACTCCTGCTGAGTGTGTGTGTGTGACCAAGTGCATGTGAGCTACTGACCTCAAATATGAGGCGGCCTAGTATCGAGTTGGGTTGCTGGGCCATAAATAAGAAATTGAGAGATAGGATGAATGGAAGTGAAGCGAAAGACACGTTGTTACAGGCAGTACGAAAGAAAAATATCTGACCAAGCAAACTTCTGTTTCGAATAAGTACTTTGATACAAAATGAAGATTCAGTTATTAAATAACCATTAATTTATTTATTTGTGGACACATCTAATGAGAATTGAAATTATTTTTGTGTAAACATACTCTTTCCATGATTGATGAAGGGCTTAGTAACGGGGTTTCTAACAATATTAAAAGATACATAGACCTCTGAAATCTCTTCTACGTCACCTAGCCACACACATGCACACTGTTCTTGACAGTAAGGATCTTTTGCCGGGCACGTGTAGGAACCCTAAAAAGGAATATTTGTTCATACACGAATTCATTACCTCAAAAGTTTCTACAAGAAATATTAATAATAATAAGAATAATCTATTTCAAAACCGGGGAAATTTGTATCTCTAAAAGGCACATCATTCCCAATGGCCAGTAATCGTCACTTCGTATCTCTCCACCTATCCATTCATCCATGCACATATCCACTCATTTGCCAATCCACCTATCTCAGTTAGGTATCTCATATCTCTGCGTTCCGCATACAACTTACATTTCTAAGATTCCTACATAATCTACCTACCTTCTCGCCCAAACCACCTACTTACACGCATACTCGTATATCCGTGTAGCTATACAGGACAACAATAATCTCTTCTCTCAGTCTGCACGTTATTTATAACTACAAACTTACATATTTATAAGTTTATGTCTCCATTTCCCTCCCCTTCTTTTTCTATGACCACTATTCGTTAATCTTTCTTCCATCCATTCACTTTGGCCACGCTAACATATTGCTTTATTCTACACGTATCCTGTCACTCGTACAGTGATAATTTATGTCTTGTCACTAACATGTCACTGCCCATTCTATTTTCCCTTGCGTCACGAAGATAAATTCTCAAAGAATCAAGTGCTTCTCTTCTTACTTCGCCCGCAAATTTTCAGCCTGAAACTACAAGCAGAAGCGTTAGGGACTTTCCCTTGTAAATTTAAGATTTTTAGAAACAGAGTTAGGAAAGCAATTATAAATGGGGTGAAACGAAAGGAATAGAAGTGTGGCTAAAATCATCTAAAAGTACAGTGAATTGAAGTGAGGTGAAGTGTTGTGATGTGAGGTGAAATAGAGCGGTAGGATTGTAAATGAAGTTAAGCCAAAGGTGAGGGTAGTGAAGTGTATTTGGGTGAAGTTTAAATTAGAGGAAGTGAAGTGTTGACAATTGTAGTGAAGTGGAGTTAAGTGTAGTTGGGTGAAATGTAGTGAAGTGTAGTGAAGATCTTAGTAACAGGGTGTCTAGCAATATTAGAAGATATATAGATCATATGAAGTTTGCTGCTTATATGGCTTTTTCTTTCATCACGTTCTTTCATGTTCTCTTGGTTCCATTTTTTATTGTTTTATATATGATTGCATGTTTTGTATGCTTTTGTTTAGTTTTGTAAATTATGTACTTTATTGTTAGGTTTATGTATTCTTATTGTTATGTATGTTCTGGTACTCTTCGGCTATCCTGACTGAGGTTTTTCCGTGCTTTTTCCTCAGTTGTAAGGTAAAGGCCAGGGTGTAAATCGCAAAGACGAGGCACGCCCCGCACTCTCCACAATGAGGCGGTAATTTTTATGCGGTTAGTTCATTGTTTATTTTATTTTGACAGGTTGGGTTCGAATCCCAGAAACCCTTCCAACCAAAATTGTTAATTGTGTTGTTTTATGTATTGTTTGTGTGTAAATATGTACTGTACTACTGCCACCGGGTGTCAACCAAATTGCAGTTGACAAATATATCATATCATATCATATAATTTCAACTCCATAAAACGTTAGGGCAGGGACAAGTGGCGGGCTGTTGTAAATACAGTAATAAATTTCCAGGAATTTCTTGACTAGCTGAGAACCGGTTAGCTTCACAAAAAGTAACCTAATCCATGGAGTACACGTTCAGCTATGCTGCAAAATGTAGGTTTATTTATTTCCTAGGATATATTTTTATTTATTTTTTATAATTATATGTAACATTTTATTTGTAATTCTTCCCACTTAAATTTTTTCCTTATTATCTCTACTGTATATTCCAATAATAACTTAGTTGTTCCTAGTCCAAAGTCTCTTTCTAAATAATTCACATTTTGTTAACAAAACCTCCTGACGTATAACTTTGCAACTTCTTCCCCGACACAGAGTTACTCCCTGTCATTTAGGCAGAATTTATGGTCCAATTTTGAAGAGAGTTCGCAACTGTCCTCTGTCTCTTCCTCTATCCATTTGCACATAACAAATACAGGTTAGTTCAGCGGATTTACATGTAATTTTACGTGTATATTAAAGAATTTTAGGAAAATTTGTTCAGCCTTTTAAATTTTCACTTTGACTGGCCACTTGTAATGACCACCTTAGACGAAGACCTACATGCCTTTCTGCTAGCACAAGCTGTTACAACCCTGCTCCGACAGAGCCGTTCACTCTTCTGTTCTGCGCACATGCAGATTTCCATCACGTTAGATTTCAAGGCCCTTGCAAAGAAACGGAAAGGCCACAGGTTATCTGGAGCAGTAAATCTGTAGACGATCGAAGGCGTTATAATGCAATAACATTTGTGTAGTGACAGCAGTTGCGCTATGCTTATATCTGATAATTTATTTTATTCCTTCAGTAATTCTTTCATCACACATCTGACACTTTTATCTCTTGAAAACATGATGTAGTCCTCCGCTAACAGTAAGAACTGACGTGTTTAGTAACTAATTACAGTACATATCCCAGGGTATTTCGTGTGGCCCGTATTCAAAGATTCTTCGAAATATACCTTAAATAACTTTGCATATAATCTACCTCTTCGCCGAAGGCCTTCATTGGGCATAATTTCTACAGTACCATTGCCTCCAATTTTCGTAGGCCCTACACTGCACTAACACATATCTAACCTACGCCCATATATTCCATTTCTTGCCACACGTTTTCTTTATTAACAGGGGCACAAGAATTTCTCAAAGCCTACAAATCCATGTGGAAGTTTTAATTTTTGTTTCCTTAATTTCTGTCGTTCACCGCACAAAAAGTGCATTGCCTAAGCACAACCACACAGCTCTAAATCAGTTTTTATTATCACACAATTTAACTTTTACTACGTCAGTTTAAAGTGCCTTAGTACCCCCTGAACAGTTTCTTGCCGCACTGAAGTCAACATACAGACTGAAGTACTTGAGTATTCTTCTAGTCTGAAGGAATAAATATTCTAGCATTGATTGCAAGGCACTGTGGTTATTGATACCAGCCAGTCAGTCTAAATGAAGAGCCCTAAACAAGAAATTAAAACAAAATTGAAGCGCTTTATTAGAAGACGGTGTAACTGCGAAGGTATATTAGCGGAGACAGATGATTTTGTAGCATTGTTAGAATGACACTGGCTAAGTAAACTGAAACACTAGGTAAGCAATGTGTCCCAATTTCAATGTGTCAACCACAAATCCACCATCGGATGGCTTGGAGTTGAACTCGGTACCCAGTAGTGATAGGCCAGTGATCAACACTATGAGCCACAGCAAGCACTACAGCGATCAAAACACCGAAATAGATTGGCCAAAGGAGACTGCAATTGAAACGAAAAAATATTTTCTTACTTATCCTTCGCGTTGATGGCAAGGATAAATATAATGGTAAAGGGAATAATAAGAGAAAAAGACACATCTTATACTAATTAATCTCAAACTCATTACTTCACCATTTTGCGGCAAGGGCAGTGATATGCATACTATGTACCGCGGGCAAACTTCAGGGGTTCCGCAAGAATATATCATGAGTAATAAAACTGGTAAATATTATTTGATAATTTTTCTATCTTCCTTTATTTTCTCTCCTAGTCTGACCTCTTCTACCTATTCACTGTAGGTGTAGAGGGTTATTGTTTTACCTTATCACATTCAATGACACACACACACACACACACACACACTCGGTAGGACTCCTCTAGGCGTGAGATCGGACTTCGCAGAGAACTCTACCTGACAACATACAATATTCATAACGGACAGACAGAGAGCCATGTCCCTGGCGGAATTCGATCCCGTAATCCCAGCAAGCCAGAGATCTCAGACCCACGCCTTACGTCGCGCGAACACCGGGATCTTCATTAAATAATTTTAATTGCATTTTTTATTTTCCTGCTTATCTTCGCGATTCACCGGCGCTGGCTTCATTTTCAATGAAAATGTCCAACAAAAAAAAACAATAAATGAGCGCAAATAGTTTATTTTTCAAAACTATATGATTTAAAAATCTTATTACATTTTCTGCCCAAATTGTACACTTTCACTTGACAATATCGCAGCAAAATTTCAGATCAGTACCAACGCTACAACAGATACTACAAGAGTTTTAAGATCACTAGACTAGCTACTGTCGATATTAATTAGGTTTGCTTCAGCAGACATATTTCAGCTGTTAATGCCAAGGCACTGGATAGGCTGTGGCTGCAGCAGCTGTCTGCTAGTGGCTAATGGTCTTTCCTTCCTAATAACACCAACATTTCAAATCCATCAGTAGTAATCCCTCACGTAAGTCGCATGGACAGCTAGGAAATTGATGAGATGTAATTAAGTGACATACATTAGACGGGGGGGGGGCGGTACAACAGAGACGAGCAAACCTCATTCGTTGACCTGCAATCCATGCCTCATTCTTTGAAAAAAAAAATATGTATTTTTTTAGATAAGCTTTTCCATCTAATTCAAAAATGCACATTTTCATATTTCTTTCAGGTTCATTCTTATGTGTAGTGGTTGGTTTACCTGATAGGCGAAATAATTCACTCGCACTTCGGAGAAACTCTAATTCGCAGCCAGGGCTTCTCTTGGCTTGCCTCAATAAAATTCCAAACCTTTGCCTGGAAAGACGTCGCTATTGGTTCTTCAGTCATCCAAAGTTATAAAATACCTAATCCAGGTGTGCACAAATTTTCCAAAAATTAAGGAAACACTCAAAATTCTAGAAGTCACAGTGGTAAGATAAGGCAAGTTTCATACTGAGAACCCAGAAGCTTTAGGTGCCACCATAAAAATTTAAGTCGCTACTGTGATCCGGCGCCAGGGATTTGTTCACACCTGAACTAATCGTCCCTTCATCTCATTACCGCTAACAGAGTCTTTATAAAATCTCAAACCATTTTTATTATTGGAGAAAATACATTACTGCAATGTGACTATGTCAAGCAGATGACATATAATATAGGATAGGCATTCATTTCATAAGTGAAGCAATTTTTCCTGAGAAGCTAACAGAGCTATATCTATCGTGTTAACAGTGACGGAGTGAGGCAAGAGTAAGGAAATGCATAAGACTGGCCAATAAAAATATTCACCTTAGCCTGTTAATTGACACATTAAACGAAAATATTCCTCTCAATTCAGACATCTATCGTACTTAATACAAGTCTGTGATAGTCCAATGATACAAAGAAGTAACAAATAATGGTTGTCCAGAAAAAGGCCTCAGTCAGCCACAAGTGAATATTAAGGCCACAGAAGTGTGTAAAATCGTAAAGAATTAAAATACATGATCTTACATGGTATTTTATGCCATTTGCAGCGATATATTTACGAACGTCTCTTTCCAGATAAGTGAGAGTCTTATGTGAAAGCGCAGTTAGTTACTCTTAGCTATTAAACGTAACGCTATCTGTTTGTAACGTTGACTTAGTGTGTTCTCCATGTCAACTTTTGAACCGTCTGGCCGATTTTTGCAAAAGGTGGTACGCACGTGGTGCTTCTGATAGACACCTTAACGCCATAATTTGTGATTTCCTTTATTCGGTTACAAGAACACAGCGAACGCATGAGAGCGACAATGGTTCCGCTTGCTTTTACGTCTTTGGATGATGCACAGAATGTAATAAATAAATAACACATTACTAATTGCGTAGAATGTACAATAACGTGGCAAATGTGACAAAATATAACTTTATAATTACGAACAACAAGATGCAATTATTTTGATTATTTATTTCTAAAAAGCTCTACATGTTTCGGGCGGTGCCTCCGTCCATCATCAGGAGCAGATAACTGTACATTCAGCTTCAGGTATTGTCAGCCAATACAGCTGCAGGTTGGTATCGTGGATGAGATGGAACTGCAATTATGAAGTCATACAAACGATGCACGGACACACGAATATCAAATGTGCAAAATATTGTTTAGGTCTCGGATTGCTGGCCTTAGATAATTAACGATATTTGAAAATTCATTCTACAATAAAATAAAAGCGTCCTTAAATAATACGTGTAAAGCTTTACATATTTGATTTAACAATTACAAACATGCTGACGTTGAAAACAGATGATTGTATATACGAAAAATCTGATAAAACAAAATATGGATTTAAATAATGAATTCTTAACAAAATAAGACAAAATAATAGTACTAGCAAGACAAGTAAAGTACGTATAACGTAACACAGAATTGCGGTCTTGCAGTGGGAAAACAGTAAGTATTACACATTCCGAATGTGGGTCTGCAGCCTGAGTTACTCAGTATGCAATGCGAATGGGCCATATTTTCATGTGGCCTGTCCCGCTCTACAATATTTTTCCACATTCTCTCACAAACAGCATAATTTTCGAAAATAAACGTTATTGAATACAAAATGTGTGTTTTTGAGTTCCACTACAACTGTTGTCTGCAACATTTTCATTCTAAGAAGAACTGACAGAGATATGATCAAAAATATCTGGTGATCTTCAAGTAAAGTACTCCGTATTCTTCTCCGATTTTAATTAAACTTGAAGTTTTTTCGACAGCGTTTCCAAACATACTCAAATACCAAATTTCATACATCCGTCCGGAGGGAACCGAGTTGTTCCATTCAGGCAAACGAAAGGACGAGTCGAAGCTAATGGACGGTTTTTGCAATTCTGCGAAGGCGCCTGATAAGAGTAACAATACAAACATGCAGACATATAAATCTAGGCAATAGAGAAGTACTCTTCGAGTGCTGCACATAAATCCTCATCATCTTAACTTGAGCAATATTCTAGTATATCGAAGTAGGCAGTAGTATGTAAGTAAATAAAAGCTCTTTATGCGAAACAGTTTCATTCACTTTTATTGATTCAACACGAAGAGACATGCTTATTTCTTATACTTGTTTCGTGTTCGTAGCGCAAGTAATAGTCACAAACTCCAAATATTGTCTACTGTCAGAAATGCAACAGTTTATGATTCTTTTATTGCAAACCCAAGTGCTCTCTTCTCAATTCTTTTGTATCACAATTTATTTGCTCTGTTGAATAATATTCCTTGGTTTACGTTGAGATCCTGACAATGAACAAAAGGCAGCCATAAACTGCCGCGAAGAGAAGTTTAAAATATATCGTGTTTGTTACGAAAATATACTATGAATTTAAAGTTCAGACCTTGAGTTACATAGACTTGCTTTATGGGTGTATATATAGATGAGGCCATCAAGACGTGGTTCTAATTTTAATGAATGATCCGTCTCAAAGTTTGAAACCGTAAATTCTTACAACAAAAATCATAATAACCATCAAACTTAAGTGCCAGAAATAACTGGTTAAATCAACGGGGTAGAAGTGACATCAGTGCTTTACACCTGGATTGACAATATTGAAATCTCATGCAAATAACGAGAGGTGTTACAACGAAACCGAATATGTTTGAAAACACTGCCAACAATATTTTATGTAGAATTTAATTAATGATATTTAAGTAAACTGTGTATGTTCATGGGTACACAGGATTAGTCCACAATTCTTAATTTAATGTATGCATTAGCGTTATAATCAATTAAAGGAAATGCTTCGTTTTAATTCTAAATTTAATTTATGTTGTGGTTAGAGAGGTAATGTGTGTGTGATTTGGTTGCAAAATGAATTTTAAGCTCAATGACACACGAGATTAAAAAACACCAAATAAATTGCTTTTTATAAAAATTCGGTATTCATTTCGAAAAGTACAATTAAAGAAACTTAAAAATTTTTGAAGGCAAAAATTTAAGATAAAAATGAAATGTTACAGAAAGGAGAAGGTAAAGGTAGCAGTACATCAGTACGAACTGTAAAATGATGGAGTACTGTAATGAATAGTGACCCCCTAGAATCTTCTTCGAACCCTGTAATGTTAACTTATTTGTTTTATTAACACTCTAACAATATAAAAGTTTCCACTGTGCATGCCATGAAGGCTTACATGGACAGTAAAGACATAGGTCCTCTCAATTTTAACCTCTGCACGATATAGGGGTGAGTGAACAACTGCATTCCTCGGCCGCTTCCCCCCCCCACCCCCCCCCCCCCCCCCCCCCCCTCCCCCCCCCCCCCCCGGGAAAAAGACGGTTAACAATCAAATGCAGCTACATTAGCGTCGAAGAGCTGTTCCCATTTTTGGAACCATGCCCCTGCAGAGATGCAGTTGTCTTTTTGTCAAGCATGAAGTTAAACGGGGCGCTGTGCGTTTTGCTTGAACGTCTAAACCCACAACACCGTCAGATTTCCCTAATTTTAGGGTGAATACCGGAAATTTAAATACACCTTCTCGTATATCTGCCTTCCATACGTATCAAAGGACTGAGTGTGCGACTTGTCGTGCACGTGTGTACCATCCGTACACAGTGCCGCATCTCGGACAGCAAGTGTGTCCGTATCAAGACCAACCACAGACAGAGACACAATTCGCCTCAGTATATATCACGTCACGCGCTAATCAACTTTATTCGTAATTGGGGACCAAAATGCAATTTGCGGTTAGGCTTCTGCACTTCTCATACCGAAAAAAGTAACTCCTGGGTGTACGGGATTACAACCGCATTAACTGTAACGTCCCACTATCGTATTGGTAAAGCCTTTTGGTTTCACGAAATTAACTTTTGTTTCCGTAACTTTTTCCTACAATTGTGCAAAGTCCGCCACACTGGTGTTTTTTTTTACTGAGTGAAAAAGTGATGTCCACTAAGCTATGGGCCTATTCTATACTACGTGAAACCTAATGAAAGGCCCGTTAGCTCTCTTACTGGAGGTAGAAGTAAGAGTTTAGAGACCGAGGTGTAAGTGGATACCCTTGGCAACCGAACTGCTGATAGGGAAGATATTGCCGTTTGAACTGAAGCTCCTTAGGGCAGCCTGATCATGGTTACCAGTGTTTTTGCCATAAACCTATTTCACTGCGACGTAGAAAAAACGTTTTTTGAACAGTTGCACCTTGTCGAAAGCTGACGTAAAACCCAACGACAATAAACAACCTAACTTCCCACACATTACGGATTTTACAAGCATTAAAATCTTTCGTTACTGTGGAGAGCGTGGGTCGGGATAGCGTAGTTGGTATAGCGACTTGCTATGGAGTGAATAGTCAGGAGATCGAATCCCGGTTGGAATGAGATTTTTCGCACCGGTCCAGAGCGGCCCTGGGGCCCACCCAGCCTCCTATACAATGGGCACTGGGTAATTCTCGGGGTTAAGTCTGCCGGGGCCTGTCGCTGACAACCCAACCCCATCTAGCGCCGAGGTTAAAGAAAGAGTACCTCTACTTCTCGTCTGGGCCTTCGTGGCCTGTTCTAGGGTAAACATTACTTTACAGTGTAGAGCTGCTTTGTTCCGAGTTTATTAAATCCTTCAGAGTACGAACTGGAACTGGCAACTGAACATTTAGACGTTGTTTACGGAACACGGCTGGTGTGCACTTTGTTTACGCCTGGCTCTGCGTATTCAAACTGGTAAGGACTCATACTCCCAGCTATCCTTCCCCTACTCTTAACCCTGCTACTCTAACCCGAAAATTTCAAGATATCTTTCATAGACTGTAGTTGCAATCTGTCTGATTATTCCATTTTGTCTAGATGTGGCTGTATTTCGGCCCTGCAGCTACTAAGCCTATTTTTGGGGCACAAATAATAATCCCCACAACTTCACCGCTTTATTGTAAGTACATTAACATTTCAGGACTCCAAAATCTATTTTGTAAGTTTCTAGCTTATCCTATGTTCTCCGACGTTTTCCCAATGCCCCCTTCTCTCATCGTTATCAGTAGCTGAGCTGCTATAATCGTCACCAGAAAGCCTTCCTTCATGCCCGCTGTAAGTTCCTGTTAATCTTGGACACGTATGTCTTTCGTGGTTGTAAGATCCACACTTAGTGGGACGTGAACACAGCTCACTGCCAGGAAACTGCCATGTCGTGTCGAGTTCTCTTGTTTCCGTTCTTCAACACCAGTTCGAGTAACTGTTCTGGTAGTACTTACGTTCTGAATATTCACTGCCCGTGTCAAAAGGATAGATTTTCTTCAGGCGGGGAAGATTTCCATCTTATTTTAGCTCGTATAATTTGAATCCCTTATTCTGTGTATTGTCATTATTTTTTTCTTTGAAATCCTTTATTTTCGTTTCTTTCTCTAGAAGTCTGTTTGATCTTATGGTTTGCCGTAAATAGATTCATATTTATCTACGGATAACTCGTTCTTCCTATTTTTGTTGCTTCCTTCCTTCTTCTTTGTGTTTTTTTTTTATTTCATCAGATGGAACTGTCTTCGTATTGGCGTTACATTTATCGCAATATTTTCCACAACGATTTAAATCGGAGGTTTATTTCCTTCTAATGTAGTAAATCCACATACAGTTGCCACACGGCTCTCATCGTTACATTATTTGTGTATCAACTTTCAGGGAAAAAAGACCGATACATGTTCTGTACAGGTGATTTGAGCCTTGTCTTGTTTTGTGCCATTGTCCTTGTTACGTAGAGCCTGTTCAAGCAACAAGGGCAGCGTCTCGTGTCGTGTAATTTGTATACAACGGTCTGCTGGTGTTATCCATCTACGTGTCAGCAAGTCCAAGTTGCGGTCTGATGCTCCTGCGCCTTACACATGTTACAGTCTCCCAGGCAATCCACTCGGGATAACACACAATTAGTCACATCCAGTGACGGTGGGCTGCAGTAAACGACTGTTACTAAAGAACGCTTCTCCTGTTTTTCTTCTACGTGTATGTCGAGAAAATTAACTTGGCTTATACAGAGTGTAAGAAGAATGCACGGCCGGTCCTAGAGCAGGTCAATCTATACAGTAAAAGAATAAACTTTTTTGAGAACCTAGGTCTTCTGAAGTATGGTTTCTGAGTTACGACTCCCTGAAAATTAGAGAAAATTCTCACAAAGTGTCCAAATTTCAAAGCACGAAGTTTTACATCTGCATAATGGTTGCCTGAATCTCTGCAAAATTCCAGGCTTTGTAGGAATCATTCCACATCCATCCTCTATTCGTCGGTGCAAGTCCTGCATGTCACTGGCTTCTGAACAATAAACTGTAGACTTCACATATCCCCCAGAGATAAAAACCAGCAGCGAACAGGCCATGCTGCTGGTCCACAACGTCATATCCATTGTTCCAGAAACAAGAATTCCCGAAATTAAGAAGAAGATGTAACGGAGCGCGATAATACATGATCTACAAACAGATCCTAGTCTGCAGATCTACAGCTCGAAACAGACGTAAACTGCCTTTCGCAGAATAGCACGGTAAACACCCCCTTTCAGAAGTTGTGGAAGAATTAGGGACCAAGAAGTCTGTCTCCTGCTACACCTGTATGAGAACTCAAGGTTGATACTTTGAGAATTTTCTTTAATCATCAGCAGGGCGTAAATATGAAATAATGCCTCAGAATTCCTATGTTTTTGTGATAATTTTTATCGTAACGTGGTGTAGTTTCACCTTCTATAGGCTTGACTGTGAATTTTCGTTTCATCCTCTACATTCCGCGATCATTCCTTTTCGACTGACATTAATTCCATGTTATCTGGTGTCAAAATGGGCGTTTCCCAGCAATCCGTCCTTATTGTAGAAAAATCGTATTGCTATCACGTTTTGGATAAACATTTCCAGGATGTGTATCTCTGTGCTCATTATGTTTCGTTTACTTTTTTAATTTTGCGACCTTAAAAGTTTGGCCATGCAGTCTATAAGCACAGCCTCTTTGTTTCCGTCCTGTCCATTACCTGTGCCCCCTCCCCCAGGTACTTCGAGTCTGTGGTCACCTTGTTCCGCCATCAGAGGGTTGTTTCCTCTGGTTGTGAATTTTCTTGAATTTCTGGTTTGCTGACTTGTGCATTATCATTTTATACAAGTCCAACATGCCCTAAGAGAAAATTTGTATAATTTGTGTTACATGGTATTTTTCCGACATGTTTTGGCTCAGAGATTTAAAATGTTGAATGATGTAATAGACAACAGGAAGTACACAAATTTATTCCAAGTGCATTTCTCCCACATGATTCGGTTCAACGTGTAGGAGAAAATTATGTGTAGTATAAACTATACAAATTGACACCACGTTAATTTTGTTGGGTTTGTAAAAAAATGTGCAATACAAGAAAATTAAATTTGCTGGCAGGATTATACCGTCAGAAACTTTCAACGATGTGTCATCGGGTCGCTGAGGAAGTGTTACGTGTGCCTGGTATCAGTCTTTCCTGCCCTCTGAGGCACACTCTTTTCAACCCTCTGCGAAGGGGTAAATTTACTCGTGGCACCGTCATCATCCTGTATTTCCGGTACTTTTGACTTCGGCTATCACTGTGTCACCCACTGCGACTCCGGGGCTTCTGGACACCACTTTTGTACATTCACTTTGATCTCATTCGTTTCAAACGGTTAATGCTGTCGTTTCTTTTAGACTACCTTTGTTGTGGTTGACGTTGTCCTGTCTTTAATAGTACCTGTGATATGGCTGATATGATGCGAAGGTTCTTTAGTCTCGGCCACGCCATCACTCGTCACTGCAGGAAGTCCCATTTCACACTATGTCTCTGCATCCGGGCCTGGTAACGGTCCAGCCTGCGCTGCCTCCACACGTTTCTCTACTCGCTGTAACGATGTGGCTATGTGGTTGTTTGTAAGCTGTGACTGATTTCAGGTTCTCTTCAGGCAGCTTTGGACCATGTGGTCATGTCAACGCACTCACAGTATGGTTGTTACCCGTCATAAGGTATTAAATGTGTATGTCTAACTTTAGGTTGTTGTTGTATAAATTAAATTGGGTTAAATATCTTTGTGTGCGTTAAATTGTAAATCTGACCCTATCCACGCCTCGAAGGTATATAAGGTTGTCATATATTGTACCGTATGCATTAAGACACCTTTTAACCACATGCAGGGGGCCACATCTCGACCTGCATATTAATTCTGGGCTGTACGTACGAAGATCTTATTTAATTGTTTCCTTAGGTAGGTGGCTACACAGCCCAGACCAGTTTGACACAGAATGATTCAGGACTTTTCATCATTATCATGTTCATATATCAATTCTTCTCCTGTTCTTTTGTGTAATATCTGCCCCTCTCTTTACATTATCAAACTTACAAGCACTTGACTCTACATTTCGTCCACTTGCTGTGTACTGGTTTTGTTTTCCTGTACGTTCAACTTGTTGCATATCCACTGATGGATGACATAAGTCGAAATTATTGGCCTGTCGAACTTGAAAGCGTGCCGTAGCGCTTTCTTTCTTTTCCTACCTTTCTTATCATTACCATTATATTCCACTTACTTTTATGTAAAAATATATACACTGCACCAGCGGAGAAGCAGGTTTGCCCCACCCAATCTTCTCACTCTGTGACTCGAAAATGTAGGCACTTGGCCGCGGCACCATTCAGTGACTTAATTAGCATCATTAAATGAAAAACAATGTTACATAATTACATGTCGACTGGCTATAGGAGTTCGCAGAACCTCTGCGTCAAAGTGACTACACTCGCTTCTCTTGCGTGCTGTTGTAGAAAATACATAGTGACTTACTGCCGCCTGCATGCCCACAAACCCCTTCACACTGTGAACCTTGGGCACATAGCCGCTCTGTTACCTCAGGAAATAATATTAGCGAATTTCTTTAGCCAATTTATTTTTGCGATAACCTAAATAATAACATTGACCCATGTGTTTCAAATTTCGTTTTACAGAACAAAGACAAAAGTCAGAAAAGGCAGTGCCTGTCTTTATGAAACATAGTCTGTCTTGCTTTTTCAGCAAATAATAGCCCTTTATTATGAGAATCTTATAAATTTCGTAAAAATATATTTATGGACAACTTTAACGTTCGTGGTACACAAAATTTGCTCATAAGGTAAAGGTAAAGGTAAAGGTAAAGTGATCCCATTACAGGCCCGGTGTAGCCCAGAGGGTGGGTAGAGGTATAGGTCTACTCTTTCATGACCGCGGCACTAGAAGGGGGTGAGTGGTCAGCAGCACGTCCTGGCCGCACTTTACTCCCGGGAAACACCTGGTGCCCAATGTATAGGAGGCTGGGTGGGCCCCAGGGCCTGTCTGGACGGGCAGAAGATATCGTCCCCACCCGGATATATATGTGTGTGTGTGTGTGCCTGTACTTGTACTTAGAACACACTCTCCATCTCTTGTTAATTCCCACACAAATATAAAGTACATTATTATAAATGAACATTCGACGCTCCTTCACACGTATATAAAATGAATGTAAAGAATCTCAGGTTCCCTCCACTTCAGAAAGACTACTATTTCTCTCAAGGACCAGAGCCTCCCATATTACTGTCCACCAAATACAACACAATTCCGACTCTCAGCAATTCCGACTTTTAACTAAATACTCAACTCACCTTTTAGTTTTTGTTTTCGGCGAAGCATAACTTCTTTCTCTTAGAAGATGTCACAAAAATGCGACTTTCTTACTTAATAACAATGTAATGTTTATGTGTGAGCATAAATTCGTTTATATCCACGTAAACTCAAGTTGCCGTTTTATCTTCATCTCTTTCAAAATTATAATGAAGCCGGCACTAAACAAAAACATTACTCCCTGCCATCTAAAATATTATGTGCAAGGATAAAGAGCATTTTATCGTAATCTGTAATTATGGCTTTAATTATCCTACTGTATTTCAGGTTGTCGTAATTATCACGAGAGCTTTATGAGAATCTTCATATGCTCAATCCAGAAATTTGATTTCTTCTTACGATCATTACAGCAGACATCTAGATAATAAACTGAATCTGTAATATGAATGCCATGAATATAGAAGCAGTTCTTCAAACAGAAGTGCACAACCTGCAGACACCGGATAGCTCGGGGTAATGAAATTTGAAGGTGGCGCGTAATAAGTTTGGTTCCTCAGTAAGAAACTTGCTGAATTTCATCCTTCTGAGGACTGGAAATTTCATCTGGCCCACTGATTTTTTAAAAATGTGGGCACCCCTGATTTAGTACACTCTTCATCAAAATATGTTCAGCGGGAACCCAAAAGTGTCTGATGTTTTCATATCAATTTAAAAACAACACTACTTTGTTATTTATTGCAGAAAAACAACTTGACTAACAGCAATGAAGACAGAAAATCCCGACCGCAATTACGAAATTGGAATCTTATGCGTATTGGACCGTGCATCATCTTGATATTTGAATACAGGTTGACCAACTAGATGACACTTGCTTTATTATATATTGCTCAACATGTTTCAGACGTTAATACGTCCATCTTCAGGAGCTAGC
>Ga0131853_10003898_pt1 | contig 26781 bp, 26 predicted proteins | sample TergutLab28metaG_FD_92764 | JGI IMG/M metagenome (GOLD analysis project Ga0131853, IMG submission 92764) | Labiotermes labralis P1 segment gut microbial communities from Petit-Saut dam, French Guiana - Lab288 P1 (version 2) (version 2) | ecosystem: Host-associated > Arthropoda: Insects >... | reverse complement strand
TATGGACTGGCACTCCTGTTCTCCCTCTTAGCCCTGGGAGCACTGGGTCTGGCAATGTCCAGAAAACTGCGCGTTAAAGAATCACTCTAGTCTCTAGACTATAAAGCAACAAAAACAGGGCGGTCACTGACCGCCCTGTTTTTGTTGTGTCACAGTGGCACACTTTATGTTATTGTTGTTGCAGCAAATAGCGAAGGCTTTTGTATTTGGTTGTAAGATGCTCAAATTACGTGGGTTTTGGGCAGCAAAAACGGAGAACCACAACTCCAGAAAATGCGCACTAAGCAAATAAAAGAGACAATGGAGGAGACAAAGATGAAACGTAGCAAAATCAGGGCTATTTCCCTACTCATGGCTGCAATTATGGCCTTCAGCATGCTCGGCGTAGCACCACTCATGGTCTTTGCCGATGAGGCTGAAAAAGTAGCTGTTGAAGCAGTAGAAGTTGCAGGAGAAGAAGCTGAAAGCGAAGGGGATGAGCTTGTTGATCCTCTGGCTGGAGATGTTGCACAGATAGTTGGCGGAGCAGCTTACACCACTCTAGACGAAGCTTTGTCATGGGCAGTGAGCGGCGACACCATTAATTTGCTCGCTGATATCAACGAAGACACTCTCATTTATGTACTACCTGGAGAAACGCTAACCATCAACACGTCTGGCTTCGATATGAATCTTGGGACACAGCAAGTGATTGTGAATACAGGGGCAACACTCAATATTATTGGTGGAGGCACGCTGTCTGTTGTTGCCGGTGGTGCTGGTAGCAAGGCCGCAGGTATTGTGGTCGACGGCGGCAAAGCAACGATTAATGCTGACATTGTCTCCGGTAATCATGGTGTGTCAGCTTATAGAGGCGCAGTAGTCATTATAAACGGCAGCATCAACAATGCCGCTGGTGATGGTGTCATAGCTTTTGACGTAGCAGATGTATTTGTCGCTGGTAACATCACCTCAGGTGGTGGCGCAGGCTTTGCTGGAGCTTACGCACTGGGTGTGGGTGCACAGATCGTAATTGGCGGCAACATCGTGGCAACACACCCCGAGGGCGTAGGTGCTTGGGTTGATGAAGGCGGAGAGATAATTGTTAATGGCAGTATTACCGCGGCCATTTACATCATTACCGGGGATGGACCAACGTCTCAGTTGTTTGGCTCCGGAGATTATCAACCAACCTCCTCTTTGGACGGCTATCTTGAGTTCACCGATGGTGTCAGCTTTGTATGGGTCCTGATACCTGTCCCTGGCGCCGGCACTGGCGGAGACGGCATTGCCGCAACCGGCGACACCGCTTTTTATGGACTGGCACTCCTGTTCTCCCTCTTAGCCCTGGGAGCACTGGGTCTGGCAATGTCCAGAAAACTGCGCGTTAAAGAATCACTCTAGTCTCTAGACTATAAAGCAACAAACAAACAGGGCGGTCACTGACCGCCCTGTTTTTCGTTACGTCAAGTTATAGGGAGAGAAGCGGGAGGCTAGATCCTTGGTGGCGTAGAACTCCAGGATGGTGCCTTCTTCGGTGTATTCTTCTGAGAGGATGCTTGCTTGTTCGTGGGCGAGGCGAACCAGGGCGCCTTTGGTGAAGGGGATGAGTACGCGTATGCGCTCACGGGCGGCGTCGGCAAAGCGGGTGATGGCGGTGAAGAGTTCATTTGTGCCAAAGCCGCTCAGGGAGGAGAACAATACAGCACTGGGGTGACGCTTGGCGAGCGCCTCAAGTTGTTGGCTGCTCAAGAGATCGCTCTTGTTGAGCACAACGAGTTGGGGCACCGTGTGTGCGCCTACCTCTTCCAGCACTTCTTGTACCGCCAGCATGTGGGCTTCGTATTGCTCGGCGGAGGCATCAACCACGTGCAGTAGAAGATCTGCCTCGCGCACTTCGTCGAGGGTTGACTTGAAGGACTCCACCAGGGTATGCGGCAGCTTTTGGATAAAGCCTACAGTGTCGGTGATGGTCATCGTGCGTCCGTCGGGCAGTTCCAGGCGGCGCGTGGTGGCGTCAAGGGTGGCAAAGAGCTTGTCGTACACCAGCACATCGGCACCGGTGAGGCAGTTGAGCAGTGAGGACTTTCCGGCGTTGGTGTAGCCGGCCAGGGCCAAACGAAAAACCTGCGAAGAAGCACGGGATTTGCGCTGCGTGGCACGCTCGGTCTCCACCTTGGCGAGCTCGGCGGTGAGCGAGTCTATGCGTCTGCGCACCATGCGGCGGTCCACCTCCAGCTGGCTTTCACCCTCACCAAAGCGGCTGCCCACGCCGCCGCCCATGCGATGCCCGGCCAGGTGCGCCCACATGCCACGCAGGCGTGGCAACAGGTAGTGGTTCTGGGCGAGCTTTACCTGCAGGCGGCCCTCGCGGGTGGTGGCATGCAGGGCAAAGATGTCAAGGATGAGCGCCGTTCTGTCGATGATCTTGATGCCCTTGATTTCTTTTTCAAGGTTGGATTGCTGGGTGGGAGTGAGTTCGCTATCAAACACCACCAAGTCTCCGTCTAAGGCGCGCACCAGCTGGGCAATCTCTTCTACCTTGCCCTTGCCTACAAAGGTGCGCGGGTTGGGTTTGTCAAGCTTTTGCGTGGCCGAGCCCACGGTCTCAGCCCCGGCGGTGTACACCAGGCTTTCCAGCTCTTTGAGGGATTCTTCAAGCGGCCATTCATCGTGTGGCAGGGCTACCCCTACCAGCACAGCGCGCTCTATCTTCTCAGCAGTCTCAAACATATATCCGGGCGTTAATCTAGGAGTTGAAGGTTGGGCAGAATGAATATCAAAAACATGATGATTAAAAACCAGATGAACCAGGTTATTCCGCTGCCTTGCTTTTTCTTGGGCTGTTGCTGGGCAGGCCTTTGGCTGCCTTGCCCGGCTGGTGTTTGCTGGTTGGACCCTTGGCCACCCTGGCTGGCTGGTCTTTGCGGGGCAGGCCCTTGCCCACCGTAACCGCTGTGGCTAGCTGGCTGTTGCTGCACAGAATCCACTTTGATGGGTCTCTGAGCACTGGGGTTATAGGAATCCGGACCCGTTGTCACCGTGTGCCTTGATGGCGCGATGGGCCTGCTCATGGGAGAGGCGGGGGCTCCGGTAGGCGGTGGCGGCTGAAAGGGCGATGAGGAGCCCTGCTCTCTCACCGGCTGATGGTAGGGAGCTCCGGTAGGCAATACCTTGGGCCCGGCAGTGGGCTTTGTATGTGCCTGCTGGTGGAGAGAGGGAGCTTGAGAGGCAGTTGGTGCAGCAGCGGGCCTTGAGGGCGCGCTCTTGGTGGCAGCGGCAGACTTGGCACTCGGCGGTGCCTGAACGGCCACCGGTGCCCCTGTTGGCGCGGGAGGCGCTCCGTGCCTGCCAGAACTCGCTATAGCTGCATAAGCCTGTGCTATGAGCTCCTCAGAAGCGAGGACTTGCTTGCTATTGTCTTGAGATACTTCTGACACTATCTACTGCTCCTGCCAACTTTTATCGGCGCGTCATGAACGCTTAATCACTTGGGATGATTGTAGCATCAATGCCGCTATCTAAAGAGTTGGCGGCAGCACAAACAGCGCTGGTCTCGCCAGCACTGTGCCAAACCTACCAATCAAATCTCCCATAAGGTTTGACCGTATTCGCTACAGACGCCTTAAATTTCCCAACTAAAACAGTATTCTAGTTTCCCACTTAAAACTTTACTCAGGGCGAAACTTATATTCAACCTGAGAGATGTAGAACGTTAGGGCATCACGGCAAAGCTGAGAAACATTCTTTGGTAGCAAGCCATGCAGCTTGTTGTAAGAGGCAAAGCCCTCGGCTGCGTCATAATCAGCTATGGAAACGCTGAAGGTCTTGCGAATACCACCGTCAAGCTGAGCATCCTGATGAATAGAGGCAAGCTTCTTTACCAGGGAGGCCTTGGGGGCAGCCAAGATGTCTGTGTCATGTGGTTTGTAACCAACGTGCTTCATGAGAGCCGTAAGGGCCTCACGCAAAATCGCAGAGTCGCTCTGCGGACCTATCTTCTTGATTTTGTTGTATGCAGCTAGTTGGATGATATCCGCGTAGAGCTCCTTGGGAATCATAGCCGTGGGGATTTTTGTGCCGGTCACTTTTTCTGACACCTCCGCTCCTGCTGTGGTTGACTTTGTTGCATTTTGGGAAGCCATTCTTCAAATCCTTTCAAAATCGGTGTCCTTCTGTAAATTTAAGATTTACATGTTTTCTGCAAATAACTCTTTACATTAAATACATAATAAACTATACTCAGGAGAATCGCAATACTTATCCGTAAAAAAATCTAATACAAATGCGCTCATAATGCCCTATGTCTACACCACAGAAAGCTTACTTCAACGACTAGGAGGTCCGATGAAAAAAGTACTGGTCATACTGCTCACCGTGGTTCTTGTAGGATCGCTTGCTTATACTGAGTACAGTATAAATGCTCTCACGGCGCTTGCCAATGAGCCAGTAGTGCAAGCGGTTGATTCTACAGGGGCAGCCTCCGCCGAGGAGGGTGCTTCTGTTGCGGAATCACCAATTTCAGGGGATATTCTAGACAATACGCTGGTAAACGCACCAAACAACGTGCCGCAAAGTGCACTGCCTGCAGAACCATCTTATGAAGGAGAGGATGGCGGGATGTTGCCATCTCCTCAAGATGAGAACGCAGAGGAACAATCCTATTGGATAGCAGACGCACGTTACGCCCAGCTCATAGGTGAATATGAAGCCCTGGCGGCGGTGGCCGACGGCGTTACGGTTATCACCGGGGCTACGCTTTCCGTCACCAGTGTGGGAGCTGCGCTTCAAAGTGTCATCAAGGTGCCCGGTCTGGCCAAGGTTTTGTCAAATGGCATGACCGCGCCTGATTACGCCGATGGAAGCGGCTTGCTGCTCACTGAGCGCGAGGGTTATCCGATGGCTGGCACAAGCTCGGATCGCTCAGTGTTGCGCCTTGTTGAGGCTTGTGAGGGGGTTGCTGTATACGAGGCAACCTTTTTCTTTGGGTCTGCCGGGTATCCGGATGCGCCTTTTACTGCTTTTCGTACCTATGTGGTGATTGAGGCAGATGGTGAGCTTGCTGGCGCGCTTGTGCCTGTTGTTGAGGATGCGCTTATTGATGAGGAGCATGGCGCTCATGATGACGCTGACGCTCGTGAGGAGGGAGCTGCTGTTGACGGTAATCTCATCCCCGGAGGGGCGCTGCAGGGCAAGGGTGCTTTGGCAGTAGCTGGGGCGGAAGTTCAGGCCTTTGAGGAGATTACTTTATTAAGTGGTGAGCCTTACATCAATTACCTCAGCCAATTCCACGCTTACTACCTTGCAGCAAACCGCAATATCGTCTTAGACGCCGCCTTCACGGTAACAGCTGTCAATGCTAATGGCACCGTGGAAGGAACCGTATCTTCCAAACGCTTTGAAGTAAATAGTGTATCCGGCCCGGCAACAGTGCTCACTCCCGGCGCGCCCCAAGTAGGTCAGACCTCTACGGGTGCCTACCTTGTGCCTAATGGCTCAGGCTATGATGCCACCTTCCTTTTTGGCGACATTGAGTTTGGGGGCGCCATAGGGACTGCTGTTGGGGGGCTCACTGTTTCGCTCTTGCCGATAATACGGCAGCTTTCTCAAAATCCCCCAGCCCTAGGCCCCAATGATGCCTATCCGGGCTATAACTTCACCTTAACTTTGACCTGGGTTGGCAACTGGAACTATTCAATTGAACACGGTTGGTTTACTGCAGTAACCTACTGGCATGGCAACCGCATTGAGTTTCCCATTGCCTGCCTTGACCCGGGGATTAACGGACCGGAATCAGTTAACTATGCTGGCCTTCCGCTGTATTGTACGGTGTATACTGTGGACCGCATGGCAGGCATTATGGTTTTGAGTGTCTTTGCTTACGGCCCCTGGGCCAACACACAGAGGCTTGGAAACCAATATGTTACGGTGCCTTATCCGTTTTTTGGAGATATAAGCCTGCGCAAGCTTTCTGTCAATCCTAGTGTGACAAATGCAAATCCTCTTTATAGCTTGGCAGGCGCACAGTATGGGCTGTATCTCACTTTGCCGGACGCAGAAGCTGATGTAAATCGTGTTCATACCTTCGTCACTAACAGTCAAGGTGACGGCGGCACGGTAGTAGGACTCAGAAACGCCGTCTACTACATAAAGGAGCTGGTGGCACCTCCGGGTTTTTACTTAGACTACTTAATCTACCCAATTACCCACGGCTCAACGCATACCCCTTTGATGATGGAAGACGACTACATTCGTTTGGGTGATATCACCCTTATCAAACGCTCTGCAAACCCCTCAATTACTGACGGCAACAGTTGTTATGACTTGGCAGGGGCACAGTACGGGCTTTACAAGAGTTGGGCGGATGCGCAGGGGGACGCAAACCGTCTGTATACGTTCATTACCAACAGCATGGGTGTTACGGGTAAGGCTACCAATCTGGTATATGGGACCTACTGGGTTAAGGAGCTGGTGGCGCCTAAGGGCTATGCGTTAGATCATAACGTCTACCCGGTTACTCTTAACTCGACACTTGAGGTGTTTGAGTTGGTGGATATGCCATATGCTGACCCTGCTCTCATGTTAGTACAGAAGCTCGACACCAGAACCGGCGAGGCCTGGGGCCAAGACGATCCAAGTGGGCTTCTTTTGGCCGACGCTGAGTTCACGGTGCGCTACTGGGACGGTTACTATAGCACCATAGAGGAGGCTGAGGCATCAGGAGCGCCGACTAGAACGTGGATTTTTAAGACCATCGCTAATGGGCGCACTTATCTATCCAGCAATCTTCTGGTGCCAGGCAGTGACCCTCTATATATTGATCAGCATGGTGATGCAACAATCCCCCTTGGGACCGTGGCCATACAGGAAACGAAGGCTCCTCCTGGATATTACCTTCCTAACCCTAACCCCATCAGTGTGCAGCAGGTCAGGGAAACCGGAAACCTTATGGAGCCTATAACCCGTCTGAATCCCATCATCCAGCCTGAGGTTCCGCGCGACCTCGAGGTAGAGAAGGTAGACACCGACACACGCGCCCCGGTAGCCAACACCGAGTTCACGCTCTCTATCGAGAGCGCTCCCGGAGTGGGGGACTGGCAAGTGGTCGGAGTCCACGTAACCGACGACTATGGTAAGTGCGTCTTTAGCCCGATAGCACCAGGTTCTTATAAGCTTGAGGAAACACGACCAGATCCAAACTATGCTGATGCAGATGAGAGCGGGGACGGTCCCCATTACTTCACCATAACTGAGGCGAGCACTGACGAGGTGCAGGTATTCCAAAACGATCTCATCCAGGTGTCTATTGAGGTTTACAAGAGAACCATACCGCTTACCAATACCGCACTAGACGGCAGAGAAGACAATGCCGGTAACCGTGTGGGTTATGAAGAGTACTACTACAATTTTGGGGCACGCTCTACTTCTAACGTGCGTGTAGATGAGTTCGTCATCACCGACTCGCTAGAGCACGTGACTTCACTTGGCTACCGCATGACTACGCTTTGGACCGGCACTGCCCCTCCGGGCATGGACCATGACAATCTCATGTGTATTCTCTACAAGACCAATAAGACCGATCCGGCACTACCCGTAGTGTTTGGATATGACTACATGGCAGCAAACCCCTATAACGCCAATAATCCCCACAACAACATGTACGTCTCTAATCAGCCCGGCTGGGTGATATGGCAAGAGTGTGTTTCTACCACTACGGCCATTCGCCTTGATGTGGCAGATTTGGGTCTAGCAGAAGATGAATACATCATTGGGCTCAGAGTGGTCTACGGTGGGGTAGTCAAGGGCTTTTACACCGGCACCGGCTGGGGTGCTAACGGCGGAAATGACATGACCCCCGATGAGCATGAAGCACTCGGCGAGTACGTAGAGTTTGAGCTCAGAGACTGGTGGTATTCCGTAGTGGCCACAGAAGCGCTCAAAACCGAAGATGAAATGGGAAATGAAACCGTCATGCGCGGCTCAATTCAAGCAGACCTCTTCAGGAACTGGGGAGCGGAGTCACCGGTACTCACTGATATTGACCATGACGCGGTAGAAACCCGGGTCATAGAGACCTTCACCTATGATAAGCTCGATCTTGGCATAGGTGGCGGCTTTGTGAGCACCTTCTTTGGAGGGCTCATCCGCTCCATGCCATCAACCGGCGATACGATAAGGACCATAGGAATCTTCTGTGTTCTTGCAGCGGCAGCGGGAGTTAGTCTCATAGCCCTCGCTAAACGACGGCAAAGAGTACGGGGCAGGGAGTGAACTCATGGATGACAAACTTGTAGACAGCGCTGAAGCTCTAACTGAGACAACAGTAGACGAAACCCTAGAAGAGACGGCAGGTGTGAAGGTGGCCGGCAGGCTCACCAAAAAGCGCCTTGCCATCATACTCGGCTCTCTTGGCACTCTCATCATCGCTGCCCTCATAGTGGGACTTGCTGTAAGCGACACAGGAAAAATCACCACCATTAAGGACGCCGACGTGCCCCTTACCGGAGTGTCAACGAATGCCGGCAACAACAACTCAAATAGCACAAGCTCTTCGAGCTCGAGCTCTAACAGTAACACCAACAATAACTCCGGCAACAACAACTCCGGAGGAGGCTCCGGTGGCGGCAACACTGACGGCGACACCGGAGGAAACCCCGGCGGAGGAAGCCCCGGTGGGGGAGGCGGCACTACTGCGCCCCCTGGTGGTGGCGGAGGAGGCACAACCTCGCCTCCTGGTGGCGGTGGTGGAGGAACAACCCCACCCCCTGACAGTGGCGGTGGTGGTGGCCCTACCTGGCATCCGCCTTGGGAAGAGCAGGTATGGGTAGACACCTCAGGCTGGCAGTCGGTGCATGTGGGTGATAATCCTGTATACGAGCAACATAATATTTGCAACACTTGCGGCGCTATAGTCAGCGGTTTTGCGGCTCAGCATATGCTTGAAACTGGGCACGCTGGTCACCACACTGCGATGGTTCTAGTTGGCCATGTACCCGTCTACGAGGACGTGTGGGTTGAGAGTGGATACTGGACCACCATCACGCATCCTGGATATTGGGCGGTTTTTAGTTGGCCGAGCTTTCTGTATCGCCTTTTGAGTGTCTGGAAGTTAATGATATGAACACCTTTGTAACCGCACTGTTCAAAATAGTGCTGCTGTGCAAGCTCGGCGATTAGTGACGTTAATCTTGAGGGCCTCACAATCAGGGTCGCTCACAGATTGAATATAAGAAAGGAATTACTGTGAAACTGAAGCGGAATGTTTCGTTCATGTTGATGATAGCTCTCTGTGTTCAGCTGGCTTTTGCTCCCTTGGCAATTGCTTCAGAGGCACCAACAGGCACCATTACCGTCAATCAAGACGGTACTCTCACTGTGGAGCACATCCATACATCCACAGACGATGCGCCCACGATACCGGAAGCTCTCACGCATGAAGGCCAAGACTATACCCTCAGCAGTGTAGCCACTGCGGATGATCCCGGTTATGAGCGCCCGTCCCAGCACTTTACTGCCCAGGCCTTCAATCAGGTGCCGGCAGCAGACGCGGGCAATTGGGCGGCATATTTTCCGGCTACGTACGCTATAAGTGAAGGTGTGTATCAGGGGATGATTGGCCTCAGCCCCACCAACACCTTTGCAGCAACTCCACGCTACCACGCCTATCTGGTTCAGGTTGATAAGCTGCACGTTATCTACAGCTTGCCGGATAACGACGTCACCAGGCTTCCTGAGCTTATGGACTTTCAGGTTGCGTGCGAGGTCACTCCGGGCGCAACCGTAACTAGGACTCTGAGGATTCTCGATGTATCCTATGAGATCTCTGGTAGAGACCACCTGGGGCTCCCCAACAGCTTTACGGCCTATGTGACTTATCGCGGGCAAGAAGGCCTGCACGAGCTTGAGTTCTATGACGTGACTGCCAACTACTCGGGCAGCCTAAACTCCGCAACCGATCAATTCTCCACTATCGCAAACTACTCACCGGTGGTGGAGCGGGCTGCGGCACCGCTGCCTCAGGAGACCGTGATTGCAAGCCCTGATGTACCACTGGCTCAGCCGGGTCTCCCCCTGTTTCCCCTGGTTATTGGGGGCGCCATGATAGCGGTATTCCTGGCTATTCCGCTCCTCTACTTCTTTATACTCAGCAATGCTCGTTTGGTGAGGGTTCTTGAGCCCGCCGAAGGAGTTGAGGGTAGCGAAGGAGTTGAGGGCGCCAAAGCTGGCACCAAGGCCGCCAAGACAGTCGCCAAAAAAGAGAAGGCAACATCCGAGCTCATCTGCCGCAGACGATTGGTGCTGAGGGAGGGCCTGGCGGAATTTCGCATTCCACCCGGTGTTGATGTTTTTGACGGGGCGCTTTACTGCGTAACCATCAAGCCTTACTTTGCCAGCCACGAGGGCATTTTGCAGCTGACCTGGCAGGGCAAGATAATTGCTACCGCGCCCATTGACCGGCATGTTGATATCAATTTCAGAGAGATGATAATCACCAGTACCGAAGCCGCCCTCATGGAGGCCGGGCTTTTAGACTAAAATACTCTTCTGCAAACGAGAGGAGTATTTGTGCGCTGCCAACATTGCGGAACCACCGATTCCAAGGTTGTTGACTCTCGCCCGTCAGAAGATGGGCGGCAGATTCGTCGCCGCCGGGAATGTGAGCACTGCGGCTGGCGTTTCTCCACCATTGAGGTTTCTAAGGATCAGCCGCTGATTGTGATTAAGCGAGACAAAAGCTCGGAGCCCTTTGACAGAGAAAAGCTGCTGCGCGGCCTGCTTACGGCTACGGTAAAACGCGGCGTGCCCCTGGCGGTACTTGAAGAGCTCATCACCAACGTTGAGACGGAGCTTAACAATCTTCCGCGCAGAGAGGTGAGCACCAAAAAGCTGGGCGACATTGTGCTTGAGTACCTGCGAGACATCGACGACGTTGCCTATATCCGCTTTGCCTCGGTCTATAAAGACTTCAAGGATATCGACGAGTTTCAAAACGCCCTCAAGGGAATGTAATATGGTTGTGACGCTCAAGATTAGGCGGATTGACAAGGAGCTGCCTCTCCCGCAGTATGCCTACCCCGGAGATGCGGGCCTTGATTTGCTTGCTTCTGAAGGCTATGAGATTGAGCCCGGTGAGCGTGCGCTCATTCCCACGGGCATCGCCCTTGCCATTCCGGAGGGCTACGCGGGTTTTGTGCAGCCACGCAGTGGCCTTGCCCTCGCCCAGGGCTTGACCATCGTCAATACGCCGGGACTCATTGACAGTCATTACCGAGGAGAAATCAAGATCATCGCCCTCAACACCGATACCGCAAGCAGCATTACCATAGAGCGCGGGCAGCGTATTGCCCAGTTGGTCATTTTGCCAGTGCCCCTCGTGGAGGTTCTGGAGTGCGATACTTTAGATAAAACAGAACGAAACGCCGCCGGCTTTGGCTCGAGTGGCGTGTAGCCAAAAGGAAAAAGTGGGACAGGAGCCTGTCCCCTGTCCATAAACCGAAAGGAAAATGATGGATTGGAATAGTTTCTTCAAGAAAGAACTAGAACCCATGCAGCCCTATCAGCCCGGTTTGCGTGAGGAGCAGATACTCGAGATTGCCGAGACCTCTGTCATCCATAAGCTTTCTTCTAATGAAAGTCCCTTTCCTCCTTTTCCCTCTGCTCTTGCGGCTATGCAGGCCTGCCTTCCCAAGCTTAACGAATATTGCGACGGCTCCTGTTATGACCTCAAGCAGGGCTTGGTGGAGCACTACCAGGTGCCTTATGAGCAAATCATGGTGGGCAATGGCACCAATGAGCTTTTGATGCTTTTGGCAGAGGCTTGCCTAGCGCCCGGTAGCCGGGTTGCCTATTGTTGGCCTTCGTTCATTGTGTACCGCATGGCGGCCCAGATTACTGGCGCAGCCTTTGATGAGGTGCCCCTGACCTCGGGCGGCCGTTATGATCTTGAGGCGCTGCTTGCTGCTATTAAGCCTGAGACCAAGCTTGTTTTTATCAACTCGCCCAATAATCCCACCGGCGGCATTGTTAAGCAGGAGGAGTTTGAGCGCTTCATGGCCAGGGTGCCCGAGCATGTGCTGGTGGTACTTGACATGGCCTATTATGAATACGTAACCGACCTGGGTCATATGGATCCCATGAGTTGGTATGACGGCAAGCGGCCGATTGCGGTGCTTTACTCCTTTTCCAAGATATATGGGCTGGCCGGCGTGCGGGTTGGCTATGGTTTTGCGCCTGAGCCGGTCATCAAGACCATCGACAAGGTGCGCGAGCCCTTTAATGTTAATGCTGTGGGGCAGGTAGGCGCCCTCGCCAGTCTTGGGCAACACGCAGAGCTGGAGCGCAGGTGCAGAGCTAACGCCCTACAGCGTGCCCGCCTGTGTGAGGGATTTGAACGCCTGGGGCTCAAGTACTTTGCAAGCCACGCAAACTTTATTTGGGTATTTGTGCCTGACTCCGAGCAGACATTTCAAGAGCTGCTTAAGCAGGGAGTTATCGTCAGGCCCTTTGCCGTGGGCGGCGGCCTGCGCGTAACCGTGGGCAACGAAGAAAATACGCGTGCAACTATAGCGGCCTTTGAGCGCCTTTTTGCAGAAAGTGGGCAGGTATGATCGTTGCAATAGATGGGCCGGCAGGGTCCGGAAAGTCAACCGTTGCCAAGCTGGCAGCGGAGAGGCTGGGCTTTGCCTATCTGGACACCGGCGCCATGTATCGCGCGGTGGCTTGGCGGGCTTTAGAGCTGGGTATTGCCTTGGATGACGAGCCCGCTCTCACGGCCATTGCCACCAACGAACCAATTAGCTTTGGCTACCTTAAAGGCGAGCCGCTGCCGAGCGAGGTGTACATCAATGACATTGACGTCACGCGGGAGATACGCACGCCCGCCACTGACCTGGCGGTGTCTCCCGTGTCTGCCGTTTTGGGAGTGCGCGAGGCCCTGGTTGCCCAGCAGCAGCGCATAGGCATGCTGCAAGATACGGTCATGGAGGGCAGGGACATCGGCACCGCGGTGTTTCCGGGTGCTGAGCTCAAGGTCTTTCTCACGGCCAGGCCTGAGGTGCGCGCCGAGCGCCGGCTTTGCCAGAACGCCGAGCGCTTTGGTAAAGAAGCAAGCAGTATGGATAGAGAAGCCATTCTGGCAGACATCATCCGCAGAGATACCTACGACAGCTCGCGTGAGCACTCGCCTCTGGTGGCTGCTGACGATGCCCTTGTCCTTGACACCAGCGACATGAGCATTAGCGAGGTAGTAGACTGGATAGTGAACCATGCGGCCGCTTGATTACTTCTACGACAACCCGGTTAATCAGGGCAAGGGCACGCCGCGAATCTTTGATCATCTCTTTGCGGGGATTATCCGCGTGGTGTTTACGCCGGCTTTTCGCTGCAAGGTGCAAGGGGCGGCTGAGATCTGCGCCCTCAGCGGGGGCTTTATACTTGCCGGCAATCACCGCTCATACCTTGACCCGATTTTTGTGATGCAGGCTCTGCGCCCGCGTACGATTCGCTTTATTGGAAAAGAGGAGTTCTTCAAGATCAAGGGCATCAGACGTGCGGCCTCTTGGGCAGGCGTGTATCCGGTGAAGCGCGGCGTGGGCGACATCAAGGTGGTCAAACGCTCCGTTGCCATGTTAAAACGGGGCGAGATTGTGGGCATCTTTCCTGAGGGCACCAGGGGCAGGGGCAAGGATGTAGTTGAAGGCGAGCGCGAGGTGCACGACGGCGTGGGGATGATTGCCAGCCTTGCCAAGGCACCCGTAGTGCCGCTGCGCCTCTGGAACACTGAAAAGATTAGCCCTGAAGATTCCAAGCTCTGGCGTTTTCCCAAAATCAAGCTGGCCTTTGGCGAGCCGATGAGCCTCGACAACCCCGCCTACGACGGACTGGAAAGAAACGAGAAACTGCACCGCTTTACACAAGACATCATGAAAGCCATCTACTCACTACCAGAGCCGGAGTAAGTATGAAGGTTGAGCTTGCTGATTATGCTGGGGCCTGTTATGGGGTGGAGCGTGCGCTCTCGCTTACCAATCAGGCTGCCTTGGATTTTAGCAAGGTGCATACGCTGGGGCCTTTGATTCACAATCCGCAGGTTGTTTCGGAGTTGGCTTTGCGCGGCATCTGTGAGGTTGAAAGCGTTGAGCAGGTTGAAGAGGGGGTCTTGGTGATTCGCTCTCACGGCGTGGCTCCTCAGGTGATAGACGAGGCGCGCGAAAACAAGCTTGTAGTGGTTGACGCCACCTGCCCCTATGTGAAGAAGGCCCAAAAGGCAGCCACAGAGCTGCGGCGCCAGGGTTATTCCGTGGTGATTGTGGGAGAAAAGGGGCACCCGGAGGTAGAGGGTATTGATGCCTACGCCGGCTCAGAGTCTTTGGTGGTGCAAGACCCCGCCGATCTGCCCGAGGTACTGCCTGAAGGGCCCGTGGGAATCGTAGTGCAAACCACGCAAAACGTGGCGCATCTCGATGACATTGTGCAGGCGCTCAAGCAGCGGGGTGTGAATCCACTGGTGAGGAACACCATCTGCTTTGCCACCACCCAGCGCCAGGAATCTGCCGCGCTGCTAGCGCACAAGGTGGACGCTATGGTGGTAGTAGGAGGCCGCAATTCCGGCAACACCACCCGCCTCGCTGAAATCTGTGAACTCGCGTGCGCTAACACGCATCACATCGAGCGCCCCAAAGAGCTTGATCCGCGTTGGTTTGAGGGAGTGCAAACAGTAGGCGTAACCGCCGGCGCCTCAACTCCTCAAGAACAAATCACTGCTGTGGTAACTGCGTTGCAACAGTTGTGAGAAGCAGCTTGACAACGAGAAGGGTGTAATTATAAAATAATTATGAAAGAAATACAGTTTATTTGGGACGAGCAAAAGAGTTTAGCAAATATTACCAAGCATCAGGTTACTTTTGAGGAAGCAAAAACTGTTTTTTCTGATGCCAATGCCCGAGTGATTGCTGATCCTGATTATTCTGATGATGAGGACAGGTTCATAATCTTGGGCATCAGCAACAAGCTGAGACTACTGGTGGTTTGTCATTGCTACAGAGAAAGTGATGAGGTAATCAGAATCATCTCTGCAAGAAAAGCAACAAAGAACGAGGTGAGAAGTTATGGAAAATAGTGTGATGAGAGCAGAATACGACTTCAGCGCTTCAAAGCCTAATCCTTATGCGAAAAAGCTGAAGAAGCAAATTACAATTCGCCTTGACGAAACGTCAATTAATTATTTTAAGCAGCAAGCTGCTGAAGTTGGCATCCCCTACCAGAGCTTGATAAACCTTTACTTAGCTGATTGCGCTGAGAGACAAAAAGAACTGAAACTTGCCTGGGTTTAAAGAGGGGCATCCAACAGTTTTTGACTGCCGGCTTGGAGGCGGGCTGCGTGTGTGGGGGTTTCGGTTGAGGGTTTTGTTTTGCGGAGTTCCGGGGGGATGTGCTCGCACATGTTGCCCCAGAAGCGCTTGGGCATAAAGTTGCGCTGGCAGCGGGGGTTGCGTCGTTCTTCAATGGCAATGGTGTCATAAAAGGTTTGCCAAAGTGCCTGGTAGTCGTCCTCAACGCAGCTGTGCGCGGGTAGATTGATTTCGTCAGAACTCACCAGCCACCAGCGTTCGGTGTCAAAGACGCTCGCCAGGCCGTGTACGCTGTCGTAGATGATGAAGGGCTGCACATTAAGCCGCCGCGCAAAGTGGTCGGTTATCAGGGGCACTACGCTGGCCTTGGGCTCAATGTGCGCATAGAACACGCCGTTTTGCAGGTGGGCAAAGCGCACAAACATCAGCATGTAGTGCGCCTCGTTTTCTACCTGCTTTCTGATTTCAAGGAAGTCAGCAACCGGGGGCTCGGATATATGCGACATGGACCAGCGCCCCGCTTTAAAGGCATAGCGAAGAAAGCGGTAGATTACGCCGCCCTTGTTTGTATCATCGGAGAGAAAGACCTTCTTGACATCCTCATAGGCGCGGTCTCCCAGTTGTTCGACGATGCCCTTTTGCACGCGCGCCGCGTAGCGCAGCTCGGTTCGTATGGGCACATAAGAGCAGAGCATGCTCTCCTGCAGGTCATGGGCCTCAACGATATTTTTAGGATGCTCGTGGCGCCCGTAGGCAGCAAAGACTGAGCTCAGCATGCCTTCGAGGGTTCCGTCGTAGAGATAGATGAGGTCGGCATCATCCATCAAGGTGCTGAAGCTGCCCAGCTCGGCATCAGCTATCAAGGAGTTGAAGTTGTCCATCGAGCACCCCCTTCGCTCTGCGTTTTTTGGTTTCTCCGGCAAGTTGGTTGTAGATTGAGGAGGGGTCAAAGATTACCCCTTGGGCGTAGGCGCCGTTGCAGGTGATGAAATACTTGGCGCGTTTGAGGGAGATTTTGAGGCGACTCAGGTCTTCAAAGCGGACGCTGCGGTGGCGGCGCGCTTGCACAATGCGCTTGGCGCCGCGCACCCCAATGCCTGGAATTCTCAGCAGCATTTCGTAAGGCGCCTTGTTGAGCTCAACCGGAAATTGGTCAATATGCCTGAGCGCCCAATTGCACTTGGGGTCTACCAGCGGGTCGAGGAAGGGCTCCCCCTCGTCGATGATCTCGTTGACATCAAACTCGTAGAAGCGCATGAGCCAGTCGGCCTGGTACAGCCGGTGCTCGCGTAGAAGCGGGGTCTCCACGCCGGCGGGCAGCAGGGGGTCGGCATTCACGGGGATGTAGGCGCTGAAGAAAACCCGCCTGAGCTCCATTGTTTTGTAGAGGCTTGCCGAGAGCTTAAGAATCTGATAATCGCTCTCCGGCGTTGCGCCCACTATCATCTGGGTGCTCTGCCCGGCGGGCACAAAGCGGGTGCGCTTTATGGTGGAGAGCTGCTTGTCCTGGAAGTTTGCCTTGATGCCGTCGCGCACAAAGGCCATTGGCCCCAGCGTGCTCTCCTTGCCCTTCTCGGGAGCCAGTAGGCGCAGACTTTCTTCAGAGGGCAGCTCTATGTTGAGACTAACGCGGTCGGCCAGTACGCCGAGGCGCACCAGCAGGTCATCGGAGGTGCCCGGTATGGCCTTGGCGTGGATGTAGCCTCTGAATCCGTAGGTTTCGCGCAGCAGTTGCAAGGCCTCGCAGATGCGTTCGGTGGTGTAGTCGGGGCTTTTGAGCACCGCCGAGGAAAGAAAGAGCCCCTCGATGTAGTTGCGCCGGTAAAAGCCGATGACCAGCTCGGCCAGCTCGCGGGGCGTCAAGGTAGTACGGGGCACCTCATTGGAGCGGCGGTTGATGCAATAGGTGCAGTCATAGCTGCACATGTTGGTGTAAAGCACCTTGAGCAAAGTGATGCACCGACCGTCTGCAGAAAAGGAGTGGCAGATACCGGCGTTCATGGTATTGCCCAGCTGCCCCTTAACCGCCTTGCGACTCACCCCACAACTGGTGCAGGCCACATCGTATTTGGCAGCGTCTGCCAGTATCGTCAGTTTGTCTAGAAGTTCCATAACGCCCCTGTCTTAGTACTCTCCCGTCATTCCGGGCTTGACCCGGAATCTTACGAAACAAATGTTCGCCTAGTATACACAAACATATGTTCGGTTGTCTAGTGCATTCAGGGCTGGTACACTAGACAAAAATGCACTATACTTGCACTAACAATTCATGCAGCATGACAGGAGTATCTCATGGGTTATTTACAAGTGCGGGACTTTCCCGAGGAACTTCACGAAGAGCTGAGACTGCTCGCAAAAAAGGAGCACCGTAGCGTATCTCAACAAACCATCATTGCCATCAGAGAGCATGTTACCCAAGCGGCAGAGAGGGCTAGGGCTAATCAGGTCTATAGCTCTGGCAGTAGTGCACAGGGAGACGGAGTTGTGAACTACGGAGAAAAACGCAAAAAAATCTTTGAGAGAATTGCCGCCATGCCTCCAATTGAAGTACCTGAAGGGTTCCCTAGCGTTGTGGAGATAATCCAAGAAGGCAGAGAAGAGCGCGACGCTCAAATACAAGAGGCTCTACAAGAAGCAAGCGAGATGTACGCAAAGGGCAATGTTCGGTTTGTAAGAGAAGGGTGGGCAAAGCGCGATGATAGTAATGGACTGTAATGCCGCTATTGAGATTATTCAAAACACCACCCAGGGTGACGCTCTTTGCCAGCTTATTGAAAAGGGCGAGATTATTGTCAGCCCGCAGCTCTTCTGCGCTGAACTTGACTACACCGTTGCAAAATACATGAGAGCAGGAGTTGTTGACCACACGAGAGCACACGCTATGATTGAACAAGCGCTTGACCTTGTTGACGAGTTTGTTGATATGCAAGAAAACTGCATCGAAGCTTTTGACGAAGGTATTCGCAACAATCACTCAACCTATGATATGTATTACCTCACCCTGGCGCGCCGCAACGGGGCAACCCTTTTTACTTTGGATCGCCGCTTGATTGCTCTCTGCAAGAAACTGAAGATCGACTGCATTCATGCCGTGTCACTGGAGGAGCCGGCCTAGCAATGAGTTACCCTCAGAGTCTCTCAAATAACATTGGTGCGCGCATAAGCTCAGTTGAGGCGGGTTCGCCTGCTGCTTGTGCGGGTCTTGAGCCTGGCATGGTGGTGCTTGCTGTTGACGGCGAGCCGCTGCGTGATGTCCTTGATTGGTACTGGTTGACTGATGGACTTGAAGTGGAGCTTGAAGTGACTCATGGGGACGGGGAAAGTGACTCATTTTCTGCGAAAATGAGTTGGAACAGGGGGACGGGGTTAGTGTTCCAATTTGACCTTGGTCAAATTGGAACACTAACCCCGTCCCCCTGTTCCACCACACCAAGCCCCGTCCCTCCTGTATCACTATCACGCAAGGAGGGGGAGCCCTGGGGGCTCAGCTTTACTGAGGTGCTTTTTGATGGACTGCGTACTTGTGTCAACAACTGCTGTTTCTGCTTTATGAGGATGTTGCCGGAGGGTATGCGGCCCTCGTTGTATGTGCGTGACGACGACTATCGGCTTTCTTTTTTGCATGGCAACTTTGTCACCCTCACCAATTTGAGCGATGAGGATGTGGAGCGTATTAATCTGATGCAGCTCTCGCCGCTGAATGTTTCGCTGCATGCGGTAGACCCAAAGGTGCGCACTCAGATGATGGGCGAGAATCAGGCGCGGGGCATTGAGGTGCTGGAATTGCTCTTGCAGGCGGGTATTGAGTTTAAGGCGCAGATTGTGTTGATGCCGGGCATCAACGACGGAGCGGTGCTTGAGGAGACGCTGGCCTGGATTGCCAAGCGCCCCGGCATTGTGGCAACCGGCATTGTGCCCTACGGCTACACCAAGTATGCAAAGATTCAGTGGGGGTACGACACTGCTGAGAGCGCTCGCGCGGTAATTCAGCAGCTTGAGCAGGCAGCCCCTCAGGTGCAGCTGGCTGACGAATTCTACCTCAAGGCCTGGCCGGGAGAGGTGCTCAGGCACCTGCCGCCCGCCGAGTATTACAACGGCTACCCTCTCTTGGCAGACGGCGTTGGCATGCTGCGCTGCTGGATAGATGGCCCGGAGAGCAGCGCTCTGCTCGCCAGCCTGCAATCGAACGAGGAGCAGGCGCTGGTAACCGGCGAGGCTTTTGCAGCCGTGCTGCAAGAACTTTGGCCCAAATACAGCAACAAGATTATCTCCGTCAAAAACGACTTCTTTGGAGGCAACGTTGACGTTGCCGGTCTTCTTACTGCTAGGGACATAATTAATCAGACAAGGCACTGTCAAGCCAAAAAGCTCATTCTCTTTTCGGGGATTTACAATGACAACGGCTTGACCCTTGACGATAAGACCCCTGCTGACATTGCAGAAGCTCGTGGTGGTACAGAGGGACGGGGTTAGTGTACCACTTTGGCTTTTGAGCCAAAGTGGTACACTAACCCCGTCCCTCTGTACCACCAGAATCGGGGTTACCATGTACACTATTCCGCCCAAGAAACTGCTCATCATTAACATCTTGGATATCCTCCGCCGCTATACCGATGTGGATCATAAGCTTACGCAGCGCGAGATTATGGACATTCTCGCCAGCGAGTACAACATGGAGGTTGACCGCAAGAGCATCAAGCGCAATCTACTCAACCTCAAAGAATTTGGTTATGACGTTGAGTACAGCGAGGTAGAGCGTGTAAGTGCCAAGGGCAAAACAGAGACAATCATGACGGACTGGTTCATCAACCGCGAGTTTGACGACAGCGAGCTCAGGCTCCTCGTAGACAGTATTCTCTTCTCGCACCAGATTCCGTCCAAGCAGAGAAAAGAGCTGATAAAAAAGCTTGAGGCTCTCTCCAACAGATACTTTGAATCCAGGGTGGGGCACGTTAAGAGTGTGCCCGAGGTTACCGCCACCAACAACCAGCTTTTTTATACCATCTCAATGTTGGACGAGGCCATTGATAAAAAGCGGCAGGTCAGCTTTAGCTACGGCTCCTGTGACACCAAGGGCAAATTGCAGGCCCGCAAAAACGACGACGGCTCGGTGCGCCAGTACCAAGCGAGCCCCTATCAAATGGTGGCCACCAATGGCCGCTACTACCTGATTTGTCACCGAGATAACAGCGAGCAGCTGCAGAATTTCCGTGTTGACCGCATCATGGACATCAAGCTGGCTGATGCTGTGGTAAAGCCGCTCCGCAGCATTGCCGGCCAAGAGAGCGGTCTGGATCTGCCCAAGCATATGGCGGAGCACCTCTACATGTTTTCTGGCAAGTCTGAGAGGGTGCGCTTCAAGGTGAGCCGCGCGGCTCTCAATCACGTGTTTGACTGGTTTGGTCAAGGCGCTACGGTCAAGGAGACCGGCGAAGACAGCGCCGAGGTCACGGTCAAAGTCAACGAGCAGGCCATGCGCTACTGGGCGCTCCAGTTCAACGAGTACGTTGAGATCCTTGAGCCGCCCTCGCTCAGAGAAGCGCTTAAGGTCGAGGGCAAGGCGCTTGTCAAGAAATACAGCTAGGAGATTTTGATGAGTAAAACAATCAGCCGCGATGAGGCGTGGGAACTACTGACCGAGTACAACAAGGAAGAGTTTCACCTAAAGCACGCCAGGGTTGTTGAAAGCGTGATGCGCTTTTTTGCGGAGGAATCCGGCTACGCCGAAGAAGCCGATCTTTGGGCGCTGGTGGGCCTGCTGCATGACCTTGACTTTGAGATGTTCCCCGATGAGCATTGCATCAAAACGCAGGAGATACTGCGCGAGCTAGAACTTGATGAGCGCCTGATTCGTGCCATTGCAAGCCACGGCTACGCATTTACGGTTGACATCAAACCCGAGCACCACATGGAAAAGATCCTCTTTGCCGTAGACGAGCTCACCGGTTTGATTGGCGCCGCTGTGAGAATGCGCCCGTCAAAGAGTGCCCTGGATCTGGAGGTTAAGTCGCTCCGCAAGAAATTCAAGGACAAGAGCTTTGCCGCCGGCTGCTCCCGAGAGGTAATCACAAGAGGCGCCGAAATGCTCGGCTGGGAGCTAGACGAGCTATTTGAGAAGACCATCCTCGCCATGCGCTACGCAGAAGAGCAGGGAGTCTGACGGACAAAAGGGCTGGGTCGTTCTGTCCACAAGGACAAAACGACCCGGCCCTTTTGTCCCTAAACACGTGCCAGCACAGGCATAAATTGTCCAAAAGCAAACAATATGCCAATACTGGCACATTTCCGCAGATAGTGCTAAAATATGCCAGTACGAGCACGTATAGACAGGAGTATCAGTGAAAGCCACTATCATCAACGCATCCGATGTTGGAAAATGCGTACGCACAGCACGAAAGGCGCAAGGGCTGACTCAAAAAGAACTATCCGGATTCTTTACGGCATTCAGCAGGGAATTCCTCTCTGATTTGGAGAACGGCAAGCCCACCGTGGAGCTGGGGAAGACCTTAGCGGTGCTGAGCTCCTTGGGCCTGAGAGTCTCGATTACCTTTGATGAAGAAGAAGGCGGGGCCACCTCATGAAGCTATTTGTTTACAGAGATGACAAGCTTGTAGGCCAACTCTCCACCTCTGATGCAGGAATCTGCTTTCAATACAGCTCGGCATACCAGGGGCCTGACGCCTATCCGTTGTCTCTATCCTTACCCATACAAACAGAAGCTCATCCTCAAAATAAAACCCTGCCGTTTTTTGAGGGACTCTTGCCCGAGGGAGATCAGCGCCGAGAACTGGGGAATCTTCTGCATGTTTCGCCTGGCAGCACCATGAGGCTGCTCAAGGCCTTAGCCGGAGAATGCGTAGGAAATCTCACAATTATCGACGAGGATATGAGTATCGAGGATTTAATACACAAATCCGCTTACATTCCTCTCGGCGCCGAGGAGCTTGAAGCACTATTGCGTCCGCAGTCAATTGAGAGAGCGCGGTTTATTGTGAGCAAAAGGCTGTCGCTGGCGGGAGCCCAAGCAAAGTTCGGTCTTTATTATGATTCTGGAGAATGGTTTGCTACCAAAGGGCTGGCACCCACAACGCATATAATCAAACCCACCTCACTCTTTGACCCCACGGTGTTGATTAACGAATTCTTTGTCATGCGGCTGGCAAAAAGCTGCGGCGTTGATGTTCCGGACACCAGCATCATCCGCTCCGGCGAGCACTATGGCTTTGCGGTAGAGCGCTTTGACAGAGCGAGAGTGCAAGGCAGGGTTGTTAGGCTGGGTCAAGAGGATTTGTGCCAGGCACTCTCGATAATGCCAGAGGAAAAATATGAGGAAGAGGGAGGCCCTGGCTTCAGCGCACTATTTGCTACTACTTTGCACCACACTGCAAGACCAGCTCAAAACATCCAACGCCTCTTGCGGCTGACACTGTTCAACTACCTTGTAGGGAATTGCGATGCCCACGCAAAGAACTTCTCGCTCCTTGAAAGCCGAGCAGGTATAAAAACGCTTGCACCTGCATATGACCTGATAAGCACAACCTTCTACGGAGACAGGCTCCTTCGTTCTATGGCTATGCGGATTGGAAAGCACAGCAGGATAGACAAAGTCAGCGCTGAAGACATCGCCCTGTTCTCAGAAGAGACAGGTGTCAGCCTTGCTGCGATAGCTTCTGAGCTGGCTTCACTGAGAGAAGCACTGGCCAATCGCCTGGATGAGGTTGTTGAGATGGTTGCGCAGGAAGCAAGTGAGCATTTTCCTGTGGCCAGGCAGCTGCGCGAGCATCTTCTCCTAGAACTGGAACAACGAGTTGTGCTGTGACTCACTGGGGACGGGGAAAGTGACTCAGTGGCACAGTGGGGTCAGTTCCTGCCGCGTTTGCACGCAAAAAGACGGCTTTTGAAGCAGTTTAGCTCGATTTAGGGGTTTTTAGAGCTAAAAGTCGTCTTTTTGCGTGCAAACGCGGCAGGAACTGACCCCACTGTGCCACTGAGTCACTTTCCCCGTCCCCAGTGAGTCACAGCATGGGGACGAATCTTACGGGGAGCAGGTCTTTTGTGGCAAACTTGCCAGCCTCTTTTGTGATGAGCTGTAGAGATTGTGTGGAGTGGATTGGTCCTACCGGGATGATCATCTTGCCGCCATCCTTCAATTGCTCAAGCAATGCCTGGGGAATGACTTCCGGTGCGGCGGTTACGATGATGGCATCAAAGGGGGCTTCTTCCGGCCAGCCGTCGTAGCCGTTTGCGTGTCTCAGGTGCACGCCACCATAACCGAGGGAGGCGAGAGCCTCTTCGGCAGTTGCAGCCAGCTCGCTGAGCGATTCAATCGAGAAGACCTCGCATCCTAGTTGGGCGAGAACGGCGGTTTGATAACCGGAGCCCGTTCCAATCTCAAGAACCTTCATCCCCGGAAAAGGCCGCAGGTGCTCGGTCATGTACGCAACGATATAAGGCTGTGAGATAGTCTGCCCCAATCCAATGGGCAAAGGGCCATCGTTATAAGCATGGCTCCACAGATCCTCCGGCACAAAAAGATGCCGTGGCACCTCACCCATAGCGTTCAAAACAGCAGGTGAGGTGATGTCTCTTGCCTTAAGCTGCCGGGCAACCATTTCACTGCGTGCTGTGTCAAAATCTTGCTTCATAAGAACCTCGTTGGCACAGGATGGTACAGAGGCTACAATCCCAGCGGCAGCGCAAGTAGTGCCACACTGAACGAAAGTGCCAGAGTTAAGGCACGCTTACTCGGAATACTTATCTGCTTTTGAAACGCTATGCCTAACCTAGCGCAAGCTTCTGGCAATTCCTGCCAGATTTTTGGTACAACAAACTAGACCTTCCACAAACGCTGTGTCAGACTTATGGCAAGGCTTGAAGTGGTTATGTCCGCCTCGTTTGCTTGGGCTTAATTCACTTCGGTTAATCTAGGAGCTTGGGACTTAGGACTACCTCGTCGGGCGTGATGAGCCTCAGTCCTAGCTCCTCGAAAAATTCTTTCGGCAGTACCTGCATGGCAAGCTCCATAGGGCTCATGCCAAACAGAGATCTTCTTGGGGTGGAGTTAGTGTGGGAGAAGACCTCTGCAAGCTCAAGAGCGCCAAGAGCATCAATGCTCGTGCCTTTAGGAACGATCTTTCGAAACTCTACGTGCTGGCGCTCACAAGATGCCTTCTGGTCTGAGCGCCGAGCGTCACAGTAGTAGAGCTGCATGCGCTTTGTGCCTTCAAAAACAGCTGACCTCTCGAATGCGTCGGTGTTGTGAAATTCAAAACCGCGGTCACAAAGGCCTGTTCCGTAGACCCTTGTAAACTTCTTTTCCAAGATAGACTCAAGCCAGTCGATGGCACTAACGGCGTGCGTGCAGTCATGAACTGCAAGCTTAATGCCTATCTGAAAGAGAATCCTCCTTAGGTGAAGTGTGAGGATTGAGCCTCCGTCATGTTTTGTGCCCATGATGGTATCCATCTCGACTGCTGAGTGCCTCAGCTCTTCTGGAAGTGCCAAGAAGTCCTTGTAAGAGTGGCCTTCTGCCACTTCAAGAGAAGTCTCTTTAGGCTTTTTCCTGCGCCTTTTGTAGCCGGCTTTCCTGGGGAGTTCAAGGGCGGTCATGCCAAAGAGCCCCTGTTCGTTATAACGATAGAAGGTACGGCGCGAAAAGGGGATGTTATCTGCATGAGTAAGCCATATCTGCCCGGGGGACTGCCCTTTTGCAAGGAGTGGACGTACGAGCTCGTTTACCACCTCGATGGTTGCTGCGTCACTATCTATCCCGCGCCTTGAAGCGACCTTCTCCTCATCAGACACCTTCTGGGCATCTGCACTGCGGTAATAGTACTTGTGAAGCGAGCATCCCGTTACTTTATGGCATGAGTTGCATACGTAAGGGCTAGCTGTAGTTGTCTTGCAGACAAGCCTCACGAAGTCTTTGCAAAGATTAGAGCAGCGTACTTTCTTGCAGGTTGCGCATCTTGGGTGGTAGGCACTTTCACAGATGTTGCAGACACCTGTCTTCTTGCAGTCTTTATAGTGAGCGCAAAGATTAGCGACATTTCCAGCTGCGGTACGACGGCGAATACCCCCGTCTGTTCTGTGCAGTTTGACTTCACGAGTAACAGTTGAGACAGAGAAGTTGAGTTCTTTTGCTATCCACGAAAGCGACTTCCCTAAATTCAAGTTGCGCTCAATCAAATCCCTGGCGTTTCTATCTAGCCTTCTGTAGGTCTTTTTTCCCTTAGCCATATTCATCCTCCTTTCTAGGAAAGCCCAAGCACAAAAGGCAAAGGGAAATACTAAGGCAAGATAGCTGCCCGCAAGGGCAGCCTTCAAAAGACACGGAGTAATCGGCTGTGCCGATTACTCGCGAGCCACTTTTGTGACTGGGCTCAAGGGCAAATACACAAAGAAGGAGCCATTCGATGGCTCCTTCTTTGATTCAAGTACTTCCTGAAAAGCCCTTGCGCTAACAGAGAAGAAGGCGGCTTCGCCGCCCAAAGGGTGTCGCACGCTTGCGCGTGCGCGCGGCGGAATACTAAGGTTCCGCCGCTTACCTTTAAGGGGCGCGCTTTGCGCGCGGCACAACTGTGAGTCTTCCGTGCCAGACTTACCGCAAGATAACTTGCGCTGGCAGTGGCATTGTACGGGATGGTACAGAGGGACGGGGTTAGTGTACCAATTTCCTGGAAATTGGTACACTAACCCCGTCCCTCTGTACCAAAGCGCTTTACGGTAAAATGGGTGGAGACCAGAGAGGAATTCATGGCCTTACCAATCGTAGCAATAGTCGGACGCCCCAATGTGGGCAAGTCCACCTTCGTGAACCGCATAGTGGGAGGGCGCGACGCCATCGTGCACTCGCAGCGCGGCGTGACTCGTGACCGCTCCTACCATAGGGCCAACTGGAATGGCCGCGATTTTACGCTGATTGACACCGGCGGAATTGAGATGGAGAGCACGGATCATTTCATCGCTCCCATACGCGCTCAGGCGCAGATGGCTATGGAAGAAGCCGACGTGGTGGTATTCCTCGTTGAAGGCATTGTGGAGAGTACGGCCGATGATTTGGCCGTGGCCCGCATGCTCAAGAAGAGCGAGCGCCCCGTGCTTTTGGCGGTCAACAAGATGGACAATCCCGGGCGCGACGAGGCCATCTGGGACTATTATTCACTCGGCCTGGGCACCCCCTGGCCTATCTCCAGCGTTCATGGCCACGGCACCGGCGACCTGCTCGACGAGCTGGTAAAGCTGCTGCCTGCCGCCGATGACGGCGAAGATGAGGCCATAGAGGCCATAAGCGTTGCCATTATCGGGCGCCCCAACGCCGGCAAATCCACGCTCACCAATCGCATGGCTGGCTTTGAGCGCTCGATTGTCTCGGACGTAGCGGGCACCACCCGCGATGCCGTGGACACCCTCGCTGTGCATGAAGGTAAATCTTATCGCATGGTAACCACCG
>Ga0131853_10003897_pt1 | contig 26783 bp, 29 predicted proteins | sample TergutLab28metaG_FD_92764 | JGI IMG/M metagenome (GOLD analysis project Ga0131853, IMG submission 92764) | Labiotermes labralis P1 segment gut microbial communities from Petit-Saut dam, French Guiana - Lab288 P1 (version 2) (version 2) | ecosystem: Host-associated > Arthropoda: Insects >... | reverse complement strand
GATGGTTTTTGGCGTTTCTTCCAGCAGATATTTACGTTGCAGGTCTGTTAGTTGCAATTTGTATTTTTCCGCAACTTTCTGAGCATCCGCCACAGTGGAATTGTCTGGCACAGCAGGACCTGATGCAATGGAATCTAGTCTATCACCTAACACATCTGACAGAATGACAGCAAAAACTTTTGCAGGGGATGCCATTTGTGCAAAACGCCCCGCCTTAACGGCCGAAAAACGCTTACGTATCATGTTAATTTCTACAATGTCTGCCCCGCTTTTTAGCAGTTGTTCGGTTGCGTCTTGAATGTCTTCCAGACCAATCCCATCCAGCGGTTTTTCAAACAGAGCAGAGCCACCACCACTTACCAAAAACAACAACTCGTCCCCTTCACCAAGGGACTGGGCAAGTTCCACACATTTTGCCGTTGCAGATATTGTGGCTTCGTCCGCCACGGGATGTCCCGCTTCATAAATGTCGATTTTGGGCAGGTCGCCTTGGCTGTGGTCGTATTTGGTTACAACAATACCCCTTTCTAATCTGTCGCCCAAAAAGTCGGACGCAGCAGATGCCATCGTCCACGCTGCCTTACCAATTGCCACCAAATATATTTTACCTGTGAAATTATGTTCTCGCAAGGCGTTTTCCACCGCTGTGCGGGGCATATTGTCTGCAATTATACTTTTTATCATTTTTTGTGCATCACTATGAATACCCATGTCGAACCCTCCGTTAAAAAAATGGGCGTACAAATTAGATGCACGCCCATTTGTGGTTATTGTGATTATGAAACCAGTTGATAAATTCCGTAGAAGATGAAAATACCAATCATACAGGCTATACCTTGGACGACTGTCATAGATGTCCAGTTTTTGTAACCTTGTTGCGGTGTTTGGTCACTTAGTTTGCTTACAACCCAGAAATAGCTGTCATTAGCGTGGGATGCCATCATAGAGCCTGCACCAATTGCCATTACAACAAGTGCAATTGAAATAGGTGTGTCAAAGCCCATGGTCTGCATCAGCCCGCCACCCATGATGCCCGCCGTTACCATCATAGCAACAGTAGAGCTACCCTGTGCGGTTTTTAGGATTGCAGAAACAACAAACGGGAAGGCTATGCCCATCCACGTAATGGCTTCAGCATTATCACGTATAAACGGGATAATGTCCGAATCGTTTATAACACGACCAAGGGTTGCACCAGCAGCAGTGATGAAAAGGATTGGACCAAGCATTTTAAGTGTTTCGTTGGTGGTAAAGTTAAACTTATCCATCTTCTTACTAACAAATAGCAATAGAACAGCGAACAACACACCAATACCCAAGGCAACAACAGGCGCACCTAGGAATACAAACGTCTGTTGGAATGCAGTAATGTTAGTCGGGTCGTAGATATTGTAAGTTACGATAGAGCCAACCGCCATAAACACAACAGGCATAAGAATTGGAGCTATGGACAAAAATCCATTGGGAAGTCCGCCAAATTCCTTTACAAGTTCTTCATAACTTTTTACAGTTGCATCGTTTTGGATTTCCAAATCTTCTGCAGACTTGTCTTTTTTACCACGCCATTTAGCGAAGAAGTAGGCGGCAATCAAGGAAGGTACAGAGATTATGAGAGATACCCACATAACTGTGATAAGTTGGTCGCCAAGACCAAGCATTTCAGACGCTGCCAATGGACCTGGTGTAAGAGGAACAAGTACGTGGGATGTGTAAAGACCAGCACCAAGGGCAATTGCCGTAGCCACACCAGATGTGCGGGTGCGTTTTACAATAGATTTGCGAACAGGGTTTGCAATAACAAAACCAGAGTCACAAAATACAGGAATGGATACAACCCAACCCATAAGAAGGATTGCCAAAGTTGGGGATGCTTTGCCAAGAAGGCGGATAATCATATCAGCAATCTTAAAAGCACCGCCAGTGGCTTCTAAAACGCCACCAATTAAAGCACCAAAAATTATTACGATGCCGATGCTACTAAAAATTGCTGAAAAGCCCACACCAATGGAGCCGATGATGGTACCACGTGCAGTTGCAGAAACCTCTTGTAGACCCGTGTTGTTGTTGGTAACAACCTGAGTTAGGTTAAGGTAATTGCCACCAGCACCTTCCGCCACAAAGGCAAGGATGATTGCAACACCCATAATGGCAAGGAATGGATGCAATTTCAATTTAGAAATTGCAAGTATCATAACAACAATCATTACCAAGAAAAATAAGATGAGCCAAATTCCTGATAACATAACTTCCTCCTTTTGAGCTTTTAGCTCTAAATTTTTTGTATATTTATGTCAAGCCTAACACAACTCAGCTTGCGTGTCAAGCAAAAACGTGCTATACTTGTTAAAAAAATATGCAGGAGTGAAAAAAATTATGAAGGTTGGATTTATAGGGCTTGGAATTATGGGCAAACCCATGTCGCAAAATTTGATAAAGGCGGGCTATGACGTTTTGTTGTTTGATAAGACAGACCCATTGAAGTCTAAGGCGGAGATTGCTAGAAATTGTCAAGTTATAATAACCATGTTACCAAACGGTCCAGATGTGGAGCTTGTGGTGATGGGGGAGGGCGGTTTGCTGGAAAACACTGTGGATGGCACTGTTTTGATTGATATGTCTAGTATTGCCCCTGCGTCTGCCCAAAAGGTTCACGATGCTTGTGTTGTTAAAGGGGTAAGGATGCTGGATGCACCTGTTTCAGGCGGGCAACCCAAGGCAACGGACGGCACATTGTCCATTATGGTTGGTGGCTGTCAGGAAACTTTTGAGGAAGTGAAGCCCATTTTACTAAGCATGGGGGCATCTGCTGTCCATGTGGGGGATATTGGTGCGGGCAATATAGCGAAGCTGGCAAACAACATCATTGTTGCCATGAACATTGCGGCGGTTTGTGAGGCCTTTACCCTGTCCAACAAGGCAGGGGTTGACCCTAATAAGGTATTTTCAGCAATCCAAGGTGGCTTGGCTGGCTCTACCGTGATGAATGCTAAAATACCCATGATTTTAGCGGAAAATTTTGAACCTGGCTTCAAAATTGATTTGCATATTAAAGATTTGCAAAACGCTCTAAATACTGGCGAAGAAGTAGGCAGTCCTTTGCCGTTTACCAAGCAAACCATTGATATTTTGCAAAAGTTGTCCGCAGATGGGCATGGGCAAAAAGACCACAGTGCCATGTGGTTGTCCTATCAATTGTAATTATTTGGAGGTTTTATGGAAGTTTTTAAGAGTATACCAAAGCCCACCACCCGAAGCCCCTTACGTCAAAATTTGGGGGTTGCTTATCACAGGCTTAAAAGGCGCGGTAAATGGGCTTTTGGCGGGATTAAGTTTGCTAGGGTTTCGGCAGAAGCCTTGCCCTATGAATATTTTACCCACCAAACCCCTCTACTGCGTCATTTGATGGGGGTTGACCCTATTTTGGAGCAAAATAAAATTGTCAATTTACATTTGTGTTTGGCAAGAACCAACAATGTGACCTTGCATCCTGGCGAAACCTTCTCGTTTTGGAAGTCGATTGGCAAACCCACAACCAGCAAGGGATATTTAGATGGGGCTGTTTTGCGTGATGGTAGGCTTTCACAAGGTTTGGGTGGTGGCTTGTGCCATCTTTCTGGGTTCATTTATTGGATGACTTTGCACACACCGCTAACCGTGGTGGAGCGTCACCGCCATGGTTATGACACCACCCCAACAAAGCTTTTTGGCTCGGATGCCACTTGTTTTTATAATTACAAAGATTTGCAAATAAAAAATGATACCGACCAAGCGTTTCAGTTGGTGATAGAGATTGGGGACGACCAATTAAAAGGCAGTTGGCTGTCCGAACAACATCCAGAGTTTGTATATGAAATTTATGAGAAGCACTCTACATTTCATCATCAAGATTGGGGTGGACAAACAAGGCACAACCATTTGTACAGACGTGTTTTCGATGCACAAGGCGAGCAGGTGGCAGATGAATTTGTGGCAGAAAACCATGCCATTGTTATGTGACAATAAGATAAAAAGCACGATACTTGGCGTGTCGTGCTTTTTATATCTTGGTTGACTAAAAGAAGGTGGTGCAGACTGGTTTTTCTGGGGTTGTAAATGCTTGGTTAAGTGCGTGAAGGTAAGTGTCGGCTACAAGAGTTGCTTTGCCATATTTTACAAGAGTAACAAGACTGACACAACCCATGATTAGTGAAGAAAATTCAGCAACATCAATTGCAAGCTCGACGTCGTGGGATTTGCCTTCTACGATTGACATTTTGCCGTCTGCAAACTCTAAAAGCCAAGGTTTGTTGTTTTGTGGCAGGAAGGTGTCTGTTAGGTTTAGTTTTAGGGTTAGGTTCAGATTGCCAAATTGTACGTTTGCAATGTCTTTTATGAAGCCTATCATGTCAACAACACGGTACATTATGCCCCGCCCCGTTTTTGCCGCCTCTTGATGACTTGCCAAGAAGGTGTTTTCTGTGTGGTTTCTGGCATCTTTGGGGATTTGCAAAAGTCCCTCGTCTTGGGTATTTATGATTATGTATCGGACTTGGTCTGCTTGGGATTTGCAAAACGCCATTAGTTCTGCAAAAACCGCTGGAGTGTCAAAAAACAACTCACCAATTTCAATATCGTTGCTTAAAAAGTCAGTTTGGCTACCTCTTTTGAAAGTTAATGCCACATAACCGTGTACTTGCCCGCCATCCACATAAGCAAAGGTTTTTACCATATGCCCTTTCATTCGGGGTTCAAACTCGCTGACCGCTTTGTTCTTTAGTCCGTGGGTGGTGGTTACTTTTCTGTTGTAGTAATCCGCCATTGCTTGTACATCGTCTATTGTTAGCTTGCGGATATGGGATTTTGTGCCGTCCGAGCAGGGTAGGTCGGCGGGTTTTAGGCGAAGTTGATGTCCTACAATGCCAAAACCAAAGCCCATTTTGTGGTAGAATGACGAGTTGAAAGGGTAAAGAGTGGCAAAGTTGCGCCCTTGGGCAGAAAGTCCATTCAGCCAATGGGTCAACATGGCTTTGGCTACGCCTTGCTTTTTGTGATTAAGGTCAACAGCAACAGAGCCGATACCGCCCACTTTTATGGATGTGCCACGGAAGTTCATGCTGTCAAAATCCCATGTATTGTAAGTAGCTACCGCAGTGCCATCTTCATTTTGGACGGTGTAATAGTTTACGTCTGGGCGGTTGCTATTGGCTTTGATGCGTTCTGCATAGGCATCTGGTGCGGCTTCAATGCCTGGGTAGGCTTCCAAAGTCATTTTGGTAACGATGTTTAGCTGTTCCTCTGTCATTTTCTCGAATTTATACATAATTTATTACCTCCTGGTTAATAATTTGCCCTAAAACGCCAGTCGTGCTATGATTTCATCACCATATTTGATTTGTCCAGTTTCTACAAATCCAAGGCTTTGGTAAAACTTACGTGCAACATGGTTGGTTTCCTTGTAACCTAAGTAAAGGTGGACGGCTTCACCCCTAGGCCATGTGGTTTTAATATGTTGCACAAACTGCTCCATAGCAACCTTACCAAATCCACGCCCCTGAAATTTTTCGTCAATCATAAAGCGGTTTATGAAATAGCAAGGTTCTGTGTCGTTTTCATATTCGTGGTCGTCATCTCTGGCGGACATTATAAAGCCCACCGCCTCATCACCGTTGTAGATTGCCATGGTGATAAATGGGTCGCCGTCATCATCAACCAAATCCAAATAAGCTTCTGTAAGGCTAACCGAATTAGGGGCAACAAACCCCTTTTGGTTTTCAGCAACTTGCAGTTTCAAAATATCCATGTAGTTGTCCCATGTTATGGGTTGTAAATTTATCATAATCTCCTCCTAAAATATTATAATTTCAGTTTTGCAATGTTCTCGCCGTAACTAACCTGTCCAGTTTCGATAAATCCGAAGGATTTATACATCTCTTTTGCGGGATTATCTGGCTCATAGGATATGTAACAATGTTCTGCATCACCGAACGGCTTTTGTTTGATTTCGTTTATGACTTGTGTCATTGCCTGCCTGCCGTATCCTTTGCCTTGGTGGTTCTTGTCAATCATAAATCGCCAAAAATAATAATAGTCTTTGCCTTCTTTGTAGTCGTCGTCATATTCAGGCTTAAAAAATCCGTACATAATAAAGCCCACCATTTTGTTGTCGGCGTAAATAGCGTAAGAGGCGGCTCTGCTCCCTAATCCTCTTTCGCTATTGGCTGTATAGGCTTGACCCAAGCTGGTAGCATTGTGAGAAACAAACTTTGTTTGCTCTGGCAATAATTCCAGCTCGATACACTCCTTCACATTGTCGTCTAAAATTGTGATTTTTCTAAGTTCAATCATAAAATCATTCTCCTTTGTAATTGCTAAATTACCTATAATTTGTACCGTGCGACCACTTCGCCTTCTAAAACACGACCATCCTCCTCAAAACCGAAGGACGCAAATGTGGTTTTAGAGCCGATATTTGTGGGTTCGTAAGACACATAACAGTAATTGGCTTCGCCTTGGGGCTTGGATTTTATCTCGCCCATCACTTGCCTCACTATTTCACGTCCAATGCCTTTGCCTTGATGGTTCTTGTCAACCAGCAAACGCCAAAAGTAGTAAATAGGCTCGTTTTCTTCATAATCATCACCACAAGCAAAGTAACCATACATGGCAAAGCCTACCATTACGCCATTTTCATACACAGCATAAGGAAATGCCACATCGCCCCCGCCTTCTTCTGAGGAAGCTTTGTTGTTGTCATATGCTTCCGCTAGGCTTATGGCATTGGGTGCTACAAAGCCGTTTTGCTCTGGCAAAAAGTCAAGCTTTATACATTCTTTCATGTTGTCGTCCAAAATTGATATTTTTTTAAGTTCAATCATAAACATCCTCCGTTTATAAACCCATACGCACAATGATGTTATCGTTATCTGGGTCTTGCCATTTCATACCTGTTTTGGTAAACCCGGCTTTTTCGTAAAGCTTTGCCATGTCATCTTCTTCTGGGGCATAGGTTGCGAAAATGGCGGTTGCTTCGCCGTGGGGCTTGGTCTGCACCTCTTTCAACAACTGGCGAAGTGCCACTTCTTCATACCCTTTGCCCAATTGGTTCTTATCAATCATCACAGGGCGGATGCGATAGCAGGTTTCTTTGAAGTCGGAGCTTTCAACAAAGTGGTTGTATGAAATCAAGCCTACCATTTCGCCATGGACATGAATGGAACGACACTCCATAACCTTGCCCCTACTGTAAGCAACTGCCAGCGTAATTGCGTTCGACCATATACTACCCTTTTTCTCGGGTGCAACATCAAGGGCAATGCAATCTTTCATATTGTCATCCAAAATCGTAATTTTTCTAAGTTCTACCATTTCGTATCTCCTTATAATTCTAATCTCATAACTTCTTCGCCTTCGTCAATCTCACCTGTTTTTACAAAGCCAAAGCTACCGTAAAAACTGGGTGTAACTGTGCTTTCGGGTACAACAGAAGTGTAAAAGGCGTTGGCTTCGCCGTGGGCGTGCGCTTTTGCTTCTGCAATCACAAGCTTCATCGCAGCCCTGCCATAGCCTTTGTTTTGATGTGCATCATCAATCATCAAACGCCAAAGGTAGTAGAAGGCTTGACCATTATTGTTTATATTAGCAAATTTGTGTGGTGGGTCATACGCAACCATCATAAAACCTACTGGCATATCACAATTGTATATGCCGTATACAAGAGGGCTTTTTCCGTATTCTGCATAATAACCATATGCTTCTGCCAAGCTTTGGTTGTTGGGGGCAACAAGGTTTCTGTCTGCTTTTAATTCATAGATTTCCCACATATTTTTTAGTGTTACAGGTTTTAGGTTTATCATTTCGTTCTCCTTAAATTTCTAATCGCATAATATCTTCGTCGTGGTTTTCATCACTACACTCATCCCTGTCAACCTCGCCTGTATATACAAAACCAAGGCTACCGTAAAACTTAGGGGTTACTTCACTTTGGCGAGCGGTACCAGTATAAAAGGCATTTGCCTTGCCATGTTTTCCTGTTTTTACTTCTGCAATTAGAAGTTCCATAGCCGCTCTGCCATAGCCTTTATTTTGATATTGCTCATCGACCATAAGTCGCCATAAGTAAAAATACGGTTCTCCTTTATTATCCACATATTCATATTTCGGGTCATAATTAGCCATTAGAAATCCAACAGGGGTTTCATCATCATAAATGGCTCGAACCAGCAGTTTATCGTGTCCATGTTCATACGAATAAGCGTAGGCTTCTGCCAAGCTCCAGTTGTTAGGGGCTACAAGTTCGGGGTCTGCTTTCATTTTCCAAACTGCACCCAAATTTTTGGATGTTATTGGTTGTAAGGTTATCATTTTGCTCTCCTTTGGGGATTAAAGTGGTAGACGTGTCACCACTTCGTCCCATTTAATTTCGCCAGTTTCCACAAAACCAAAATCTACATAAAGCTTGCGTACTGCTTCATTGGCTGGCTCGAAAGATGTGTAGAACGATGCGGCTTTGTCTTGGGGATAGGTTTTCACATGGTCGATACACTTTATGACTGCTGGAAGCCATCTCTGCTATTGAACGATGTCGTCTGTATGAATAGGGTGGGCAATGCCCGCCCCTACCGTGTCGCTGTGTTTTTGGTGTGGATTTGCCTAATGGTTACTTTGTTTTTAATTATCCTTGCAATAAATCTCCCAGCCATGGTGCGTTATTTGGGTAGACGGTTTTGATGGCATCCAACAGCCATTCCTTTTGCTCGGCAGATAAAAGGGGTATTATGGTGTTGAAATCCGCCTCAGTTTTGGACTTTTGAAGTGGATGCCACGAACAAAACTCGGGTGTTCTAAGGTATAGCATAAACTCAGGTGCCATATAAGGTACATCGCCAGCATAAAGGATAGCCTTATCCATATTCAAGGTCTTTTCTCCATCCATAAAATTTTCTCCCTGACGTTTTCTAAACGAAATTTTGATAAAATCCAATTTGGCAAACTTTTGTTCGCCAAAAGCAAGGGTATATACGCCTGCACGCTCAACGAAGTGGGCTGTTGCATAACTATCGGGAAGTATAGCTACAAAATTTTCACAATCATCCCATTTAGCGTCCACTGAGTCTTCGACCAAATGAAGCAGATGGTTGGCGAGATATTTTTTACGGTCTGCAAAGTCAGCATATCTGGCATACAGACCCCAGCCCTTGTCATGTAAAAATTGCAGAACCTTGTGTCTCTCGTCGTCAAAAAAACTCATGTCAAAATCATTATGCTCTCGGTATTGTTTGCCCGCAAACATATCAAGGGCAAAACCGCCACAAATGGCGTAATCAAAACCCGCATCCTTAAAAAGTTCGTTGGCTTGCAAAATTATTTTGTCCATTATATCATCCCCTCCAAAGCTTTATCAAGCCAAGGCGTGTGTTCGCCGTGGGCAGTTTTTATGGCATCCAAAAGCCAGTCTTTTTGCTCCTGTGACATTAGTGGCATAACGGCCTGAAAATCCGTTATCATTTTAGGTCCTAGATATGAATTGGTCGCCGACCATTCGTCTGTTTTGAAAAACAGGATAATTTCAGGGGCAAGATACGGCACGCCTTCTCTAAACAGTATTGCCCTCTCCATAGGCAGGGTGATTTCTGGGTTGTCCTGCAAAATATATGTATCACCCTCTTTGTCGTTAAAAGCAACCTCGATAAAAGTAAATTCATCAGCATTAAAGCCACTGTTGAAATACGAGTATGCGTTATTTTTTGTTCGGGGCAACTCATACATTTCCAACCAGCCGTTAGGTTTAACTGCCCAAAAAGCCATTTCTGCAAAGTCTGGGTCATTAATGTCTGTCACTTTGTAAAAAATAGCTTGTTTGATGGGTACCGTGTCCCATCCCCCTTGTCGCCCGTAAACAGGCCAATCCTTTTCTATTAGGTATTGCAAGACCTCTTTTCTGTCTTGCTTAAAAAAGCACATATCAAAATCGCCATGTTCACGTAGCTTCTTGCCTGCAAATATGTCCAGTGCATAACCTCCGCAAACGCACCAGTCAAAGTCTGCATCCTTAAAAATCTCTGCACCTTGCAAGATTATCTTTTCCATAAAAATTCCTCCTTAAATTATGCCGTCCAGCCACGGTGTGCCGTCTGGGTATGTTGTCTTTATGGCATTTATGAGCCACATCTTACTCTCGGCAGATAGCAGTGGCATCACCGCCCCAAAATCCGCTTCTGTTTTGGGTTTTTGGTAGGCATTTGTTGTATAAAATTCTGGCGTTTTCAGAAACAGCACCAGCTCTGGCGACATATATGGTATGCCGTCTTTACTTAGGATTGCTCGCTCCATGGGTAGGGCGATTTCTTTTGCTATAAAGTTGCCGCCACGACGCTTGTCAAAACAAATCTCAATAAAATCAAGGGTTTGAAGGCGTGGCTCGGTCATATTAAATGCGAAAACGTCCTCACCCAACCTTTCGATAGGGTATGATTTTGCATAACTGTTAGGCAACACCGCCCAGACGTTGTGAACATCTATCCATTTGTTGTCGGCGGGGTTCTCGATTAGGTAAAATAGGTGGTTGGTTATGGGTTTTCCATCCTCCATAAATCGGGCGTAAAGTTGCCAATCCCGCTCCCTTAGGAATTGCAAGGTTTTTTGTCTGTCTTCTTCAAAGAAAAGTAGGTCAAAATCCCCATGCTCACGTAATTGCTTGCCTGCAAACATATCAAGGGCAAAGCCGCCACATACGGCATAATCAAAACCTGCGTCCTCGAATAATTCTCTGGCTTGTAAAATTATTTTATCCACGATAACCCTCTAGTAGCCCATCAAGCCATATGCACCCATCAGGATATTTCGTATCAATTGCATCCAAAAGCCATTTTCTACTTTCTTCGGAAAGTATAGGCATAACCGCCTTAAAGTCCGCATCTGTTCTGGGTTTTGCATACGCACTTTCGGAAGAATATTTGTCGGACTTGTAAAACAGTATAATTTCTGGTGCAAGATAGGGTATTCCGTTATGATATAAAATTGCTTTATCCATCGGGCGGGTTATTCGTGGGTTTTCGCTTGCCACATAATTTTCACCCTCTTTTGTGTCAAACTCAAGTTCGATAAACTCAATATCATCTTGCACAAGCCATTTGCGGGTTTGGTAGGTGTACACATCACCTTGCAAACGGTCAATTTTTTGTAAAACTTTTGGTAGGCAGTCGGGTTTTATAGCCCAAAAATTTTTGCAGTTATCCCAAAAGCCGTCTGTGATGTCGTTTACCTTGTAAAACAAATATTGCCACACCGAGCCGTTTTCCACAAAGCGACCAAAAACAAGCCAGCCCTTGTCCAACAGAAATTGCACAGCACGATGTTTGTCCTCTCCAAATACCAAAATGTCAAAATCCCCATGTTCACGAATTTCTTTACCAGCAAACATATCAAGGGCAAAACCGCCACAAATGGCATAATCAAAACCTGCGTCTTTGAATAGTTCCTTGGTTTGTAAAATTATTTTGTCCATAATAATTCCTCCAAAATCTCTGATAGCCACGGCAACCCGTCAGGAAATAATGTTTTTAGTGAATTTGACAGCCACTGCTTGCTTTCTGCTGGCAACAGAGGTAGTATTGCCCGAAAGTCGCCTGGGGTTTTGTGGGCGTGGTATTCGTGGGTGGTATAGACCTCTGGTGACTTCAAAAGAAGTATCACCTCGGGAGCAAGGTGAGGGATGCCATCCGCATACAAAACGGCTTTGTCCATCTGCCGAACAATGCCTTTGGTTGGGTTTACCAAAAAGTCATTACCACTTTTGTTATCCAGAACCATTTCGATAAAGTGAAATCCAGTTTGTTCGTTAGCTAAAATATCAAAATCGTAAACATCCGTACCATCGTTGCGTGGTTTAGGAACGAGGTGGCTACCTTCCTTAATCGCCCAGATGTTGCGTATATCTTCCAGTTTGCTGTCGCTTTTGTCTATGATGGGTGTGATGCCGCCCAATGTGCTAGGCTCATATACACGCTTCCAAGTGTCCCACCCCTTGGATTGCAAAAACTCCACCAAATCCAGTTTGTGTTCTTTGAATGTGGAAATATCCAAATCCCAATGGGTACGAAGTTCTTTTCCCGCAAACATATCAAGGGCAAAGCCACCACAAATATAGTATGGGAAGCCACAGTCCTTCATAAGCTCGTGTCCCTGTAGTATCAGTTTGTTCATTGATTTATCCTCCTATGTTAAATTCATAAACGACCAGATGTTCCTCTGGTTTTTCCTCTTGTTTAATGGGTTGACCTTCTTTTGCAATTATTCTCTCCCAAAACTTTCGGGCGGACTGGTCGTGAATAACAACTTCCACTTGATGTTTGCCTGCGTATTGTGCGAACAGTTGTTTGCAAACTGTTGTGCCAATGCCATTGCCACGGTGGCTATTTAGAATAAAGATGTCGATAATAGAATAGTCGCAACCATGGTGTGACATGATTGGTGGTAAGGCAAAAACCACAAAGCCAGCAAAACTGTCGTCATGCTTTATTAAATAGGATATAGCCTTTTCTGGGTCTATTACCAAAGTGGCAAGGGTGTTTGCTTTGTCGTAATAGCCCTCATTGTCAACGGACGGGTACATATCAGGCAGATAAATGGCTCTGTCATGGTGGAACAGGTTGTACAGGTTTACAAAGGCTGTTTGGTTGTCTTGGTCAACTTTTATTAGTTGTGTTATTGGTTCACTCATTGTACCTCCAATGGGTCAAAAATAACACCATTTCGTAAAGTATGAACAAAACACATTGCCCACAATTTACGAACGGGTCTTATTTACAGTTATCTGGCTAAATATCCAGTTTGGTTATGACTTCATAATCGTCCTCTTCTCTATTGCCATCTATCTCACCCGTTTCCACAAATCCAAGGGACGCAAACAATGACTTTGAAGGGATGTTATCGGGATGATAAGAGGTGTATATTCGGTCTGCTTTGCCATGGGGCATGGTTTTAATTTCTTCAATTACTTTTGTAAGTGCTTGTTTTCCATAGCCCTTACCTTGTTGGTTTTTGTCTATAAGTATACGCCAAATGTAGTAGCAGGGCAACTGATATGGCGGTGACAAATCTCCCTCGGGCTTGTCAGCGAAAGTATACATTATAAAACCAACCATTGTGGCATTGTCATAAACGGCATAAGGCGTGGCAAAACCGCCGTTTGTTACACTGGCAAATGCTTCTGCAAGGCTTTCCACATTGCTGTCAACAAATTCCTTTTGCTCCTCGGTGGTTTCTATGTTGTAAATACATTCGCATAGGTTTTCGTGGGTTATTTTTCTTAGTTCTATCACGGTGTTCCTCCTTAAATCTGCAAGCGTTAAGGTAGAGGTTTCTTGCGGGACTTTCTGGCACAACTGAGGTATAAAGCCGATTGGTTTCCCCTAGTGGATTGGCGATTTTTATCATATCAATAACTTGGGATAGTGCGGTTTTGCCGTAACCCTTGCCTTGATGATTTTTGTCAATCATAAACCGCCAGAAAAAGTAGGTTGTTTCGTTAAGTTTGGCATTGCCATAGCTTTCTGGTCTTTCAACACAAATCATGGTAATGACTCATTAAGATTGGGTATCTCATTTTCGCCAACACCGTTGTAATTAAACTTTAACATACCAACAGGTATGTCGTTTGCATAAATACCTAGAACAGTCGGTTTTCTGCCATCAATTTCCTAGTAAACAAAAGCTGTGGCAAGTGTCGCCAAATTGCTGTCTGCAAAATCCTTTTGGTTATCTTGCGTTTCTAATGCTACTAATTCATCAAATTCTTCCCAAGTTTTTATTGGTCTTAGGCTTATTTTTCTCTTTTTATCCAGCCCCATAATTGCGGATTAGGCTTGCAATTATGGGGCTGATAAGCTACTACTTACGATTGTCAAGCCAAGTCGTCACTGCGTCAGCAATCGTCTTGATATTCTGCGGTTCAAAAGGCGTGGGCAAGCCAGCTTCCTCAACAAGTCCAAGGAAGGTTTTTGTGCCTGCAGCACGTAGTAGCTTCATGTACTTATCCCAAGCCGCCTTGCTGTCCTCCTGTGCTTCTGCCCAGAACTTAATTGCCATGAGTTGTGCCAACACATAGTCTATATAATAAAACGGCACGACATATATGTGCAGTTGGTTCTGCCACCATTTACCTTCTTGGTAGAACTCAATCCCATCACAATTTAGGTATGGGCGATACTCCGCTTCCAATTTTGTCCACTGTGCATGACGCTCGGCTGATGTTGCGTTGTAATTTTCATAAATCCAATGTTGGAATTGGTCAACCATTGCACCATAAGGCAAAAAGGTTACAGCACCAGAAATGTGGCTGTCATAATACTTTTCTGTCTGTTCGCCAAAGAAGCCTTCCATCCAAGGCCATGCGAAAAATTCCATCGCCATGGAGTGGATTTCTGCCGTATCAAAGGAATAATTTTGTAGGGCAGAAGGCTTGATGTCACGGGCTTCATAGTTGGCGAGGGCGTGACCCACCTCATGGGTAAGCACGTCCACGTCGCCAGCCGTGCCGTTAAAATTGGCAAAAACAAAAGGAAGTTTGTATGCGGGTAGATAAGAACAGTAACCACCACTTTGCTTACCTGGGCGTGTCACCACGTCAAACAGTTCGTTGTCCATTAAAATGTCAATAAAGTCTGCTGTGTCTGGACCCATTTCTTTGTACATTTTGCGACCATGTGCCATAATTTCGTCAGGTGTACCGATTGGCATTGGATTGCCGTCTGGATAGCTAAACGAGTTGTCATAAAGGCTAATTTTATCAACACCAATACGCTTTGCCTGCTCTGCCTTAAATCGGCTTACCAATGGCACAATGTGAGAGCGAATTCCCTCACGGAATTTGTCCACCATTTTGGCATCATAGCAATTGCGACCACGGCGATAATATGCCAGTTGGATATAATTTTCATAACCCAAAGCCTTAGCGATTTTGGTGCGTACAGCCACAAGTTTGTCAAAAATCTCATCCATTTTATCGGCATTTTCTGCCCACCATCTAGCAACTGCATCACGGGCAGAACGGCGTACGGCAGGGTCGGGATTTTCAAAATATGCCCCAAATTCCGCCAATGTCATAGTTTTGCCGTCATAAGGTATTTGGGCAGACGCACGAAGTTGTGTATACTCCGTTGTTAAGGCGTTCTCCGCCTGCAAATCCTCCACAATTTCTGGGGAGAAGGTTTTTAGTTGCATTTCGGCATTTACAAACATCACATTGCCCCATACCGCCTCCAATTCCTTACGAAAAGGGGATTGCAACAAGGCTTGGGTAAAAGCTTGTTGGTCTTTTTGAAGAACAGGACCAGCATTGTTCCAAAAATCCACCTCATCCTTGTAAAACTGGTCGTTGGTGTCCAAGCTTTTACGAATATTGGCAAGAGTGCCAAATTGGCGGACTTGCGTGGTTTGATAATCGTCAAAAGCTATGTAAGCATCAATTGCTTCCTGTGCTGTTTTGGCGGAATTAAATTTCGCCAAATGGTCTTGGATGGTGGCTTGCACCTGTGCAAGCTCTGGTCTTTGATACTCCATTTGTGAAAATTTCATTAGAAACACTCCTTTTATATTTGATTTGATTGTTAGAAATAACATTTCGGTAGGGGCGGGCATTGCCCGTCCTAGTCCTGTCTTACACTCTTTCCATAACCTAAACTAATCTTACTTACGATTATCAAGCCACGCCGTCACTGCATCTGCTACAGACTTTATATTCGCTGGCTCAAACGGAGTTGGGACACCCGCTTCTTTAATAAGGTCAAGGAAGGTTTTTGTCCCAGCAGTACGAAGTAGCTTCATGTATTTATCCCAAGCCGCCTTGGGGTCACGCTGGTTTTCTGCCCAGAAGCTAAGTGCAACAACCCCCGCCAGCACATAGTCAATATAGTAAAACGGCACAACATATATATGTAGCTGGTTTTGCCACCACCTGCCATCTTGATAAAACGGCACTTCTGACTGGTCTAGGTATGGGCGATATTTCTGCTCCATTTTTGCCCAATGGGCGTGGCGGTCTGCGGAGCTTGCTGTGTGGTTTTCATAAATCCAATGTTGGAATTCATCAACCATTGCACCATATGGGAAAAACGTGACTGAACCCGATAGGTGGCTGTCATAATATTTCTCGGTTTGGTCGCCAAAGAAGCCCTCCATCCAAGGCCAAGCAAAAAACTCCATTGCCATAGAGTGGATTTCTGATATATCTTGTGGAGTGTCTACAAGACCAGAAGGTTTGGTGTTGCGGGCTTCGTAGCCTGCAAGGGCGTGACCCACCTCATGGGTAAGTACATCCACGTCCCCAGCCGTACCGTCGAAATTGGCGAAAATGAAAGGCATACCATAGGCAGGAAGGTAGGAACAGTAACCACCACCCTGTTTACCTGTGCGTGCCAGCACATCAAAAAGCTCGTTGTCCATTAGCACGTCAATGAAGTCTGCTGTGTCGGGTGACATTTCTTTGTACATTTTGCGTCCGTGTGCCATAATGTCGTCGGGCGTGCCTTTTGGCTGAGGGTTGCCGTCTGGATAGCTGAAAAAGTTGTCATATAGGGTAATTTTGTCCACACCAATACGCTTTGCCTGCTCCGCCTTAAAACGGCTGACCAGCGGTACAATATGCTCCGCCAAACCTTGACGGAACTTTGCTACATCTTCCGCACCATAGCAATTGCGTCCCATACGGTAATAACCCAATTCTACAAAATTGTCATATCCAAGGGTTTTAGCGATTTTTGTGCGTACTTTAACCATTTTGTCAAAAATTTCATCCAACTTGTCGCCGTTTTCTTGATACCAACCAGCCACAGCGTCACGTGCGGAACGACGCACGTTAGGGTCTGGATTTTCGTGGTATGCCCCCATTTGCGCAAGGGTTTTCATCTCGCCTTCAAATGGGATTTGGGCGGACGCTTTCAAATCGTCATGTTCTGTGCAGAGAGCATTTTCCACCTGCAAATCTTCCACAATTTCTGGCTTGAAGGTTTTAAGCTCAATCTCTGCATTAATAAACATCACAGGCCCCCATGCAGCTTCCAAATCCTTGCGGAATGGGCTGGCGAGAAGTGCTGAAGTAAAAGCTTTTGTGTCTTCTTCCAGCACGGGCCAAGTTTCGTCCCAAAAATCCACTTCATCTTTGTAAAACTGGTCGTTTGTGTCAATGCTGTAGCGGATGTAGGACAAACTGCTAAATTGTGCCACCTCTTTGTTTAGGTATTCATCATAGGCAATATAACAATCCATGGCATCCTGTGCCGTGGTAGCCGCCTTGAATTTGCTCAAAAGCATCTGAACGTTTGACTGCACTTGTGATAGTTCTGGTCTTTGATACTTCATTTGGGAAAATTTCATAATTATTCACTCCTATTATAATATTATTTGCGATTGTCCATCCAAGTTGTCACTGCATCTGCTATGAACTGGATGTTTTGTGGTTCAAAAGGTGTTGGTATGTCCGCTTCTTTGATAAGGTCTAGGAAAGTTTTTGTCCCATCGGTTCGGATTATTTTCATATATTTATCCCAAGCAACTTTAGGATTGTGCTGATTTTCTGCCCAGAAGTTAAGGGCAACAATCCCCGCCAGCACATAGTCAATGTAGTAAAACGGAAAAATGTATATATGTAGCCGACTTTGCCACCATCTACCGTCTTGATAAAACGGCACTTCGCTTTGGTCTAGGTATGGGCGATATTTCTGCTCCATTTTCGCCCAATGGGCGTGGCGGTCCGAGGGGCTGGCTGTGTAGTTTTCATAAACCCAGTGTTGAAATTCGTCCACCATTGCACCAACTGGGAAAAATGTTACCGCACCTGATAGGTGGCTGTCATAATACTTCTCGGTCTGGTCACCAAAAAACCCTTCCATCCAAGACCAAGCAAAAAATTCCATTGCCATAGAGTGGATTTCTGATATATCCTGTGGGTGGTCTGAAAGGTTGGAAGGTTTAGTGTTACGTGCTTCGTAGATTGCGAGGGCATGACCCACCTCATGGGTAAGTACATCCACGTCCCATGCGGTTCCGTCAAAATTTGCGAAAATGAAAGGCAGGCCATAGGCAGGAAGGGAGGTGCAGTAACCACCATCCCGCTTGCCCGTGCGAGCTAACACATCAAAAAGCTCGTTGTCCATTAGCACGTTAATTAATTCCGCTGTGTCGGGTGACATTTCTTTGTACATTCTGCGTCCATGTGCCATAATGTCGTCTGGTGTGCCTTTAGGTTGCGGGTTGCCGTCTGGGTAGCGAAAATAATCGTCATATAGGGTAATTTTGTCCACACCTATACGCTCCGCCTGCTCCGCCTTAAAACGACTAACCAGCGGTACAATGTGTTCCACCAAACCTTGACGCAATTTTGCCACATCTTCTGCACCGTAGCATTTGCGTTTCATGCGGTGATAACCCAATTCCACAAAATTTTCATATCCGAGGGTTTGAGCGATTTTTGTGCGTACTTTTACCATTTTGTCAAAAATTTCATCTAACTTGTCGCCGTTTTCTTGATACCAGTCAGCCACAGCGTCACGTGCAAGACGACGCACATTAGGGTCTGGATTTTCGTGGTATGCTTCCATTTGTGCAAGGGTTTTCATTTCGCCTTCAAATAGGATTTGGGCAGATGACTTCAAATCGTCATGTTCTGTACAAAGGGCGTTTTCTACTTGCAAATCTTCAATAATTTCTGGGCTGAAGGTTTTTAGGGAAATTTCCTCATTTAGGAACATAACGGGTCCCCATTCGTCTTCTAAATCCTTGCGGAATGGGCTGTCGAGAAGTGCTGTCGTAAAAGCCTTTGTGTCTTCTTGTAGAACTGGCCAAGTTTTGTCCCAAAAATCCATTTCGCCCTTGTAAAACTGGTCGTTGGTGTCAATATTGTAGCGGATGTAGGACAAGTTACTGAATTGTGCCACTTCTTTATTTAGGTAATCATCATAGGCAATATAACAATCCATGGCCTCCTGTGCCGTGGTAGCCGCCTTGAATTTGCTCAAAAATGTCTGAATGTTTGACTGCACTTGTGATAACTCTGGTCTTTGATACTTCATCTGGGAAAATTTCATAATCATATCCCCCTAATTTGTGTTCCATTGTTGTTGGGGCAAGGGGGCGGATAAAACCACCACTTGCTACCTGCACCCATTCTCGTTTTGTTTGGTTTATCATTTGTGTGTATAAATTTGTTAGGGCATTGCCTCCTGTAGCTGGCTGTAAATCCTCTAAAGCATCCAAATAGCAACGCAAAAGACCAGCGATTTGGGAGTTGTCTGCAAAGAAAACCCGCATCAAAAATGCAGACTTTATAGACAAGTCTACCGAACCACTCTCCATCCAGTTAGCGAACTCCTCCTTACCAGATGGCGTGATGGAATACACTCGCTTGTTGGGCTTATCCTCCTGTACCACCTGCTGGCTGGTGAGCCAACCCATCTTTTCCATGGTGTCAAGCTCTCTGTAAATCTGACTTCCCTTGGCTTGCCAAAAACCTCCCAACATTGTGTTAAATTGCTTATCTAATTCATATCCAGTCTTAGGTGACTGGGTTAAAAGTCCTAAAAGACCATGTTTCAAAGACAATATAAACAACCCCCTCTCTAATTATTCAAAGCATCGACATTAGTCAACAAGTTGAATATATCATAAGTTAGGGGGTTGTGTCAAGTGTTATTTTGTTACTTTATCGCTTCATCAATGAGCTTGGTTTTCCTTTAATATAAGCCAGTGTCACCTCTATATGCCCTTCTCTTGCGGCTATGTATCTTTGCTGTGTGTCAGTTTCTGTAAGCATACCTTTGATAATGGCTTCTTCGTAGGTTAAATGCTCCTTGGCGGCAACCAAAGCTGTTTGACTAAGGTTGGGCGAATGTCTTTCGTACCACACCCTTACAAGTTTTTTCTTAACTGCAGATGTCATTGCCATGCAAAATACCTCCCATAATGTTTTTGTTTTAGTGTATCATCATTCAAGCATTGATGTCAAGGGAAGATGCGGGATTATTTTTGCTCGACTTATGTTTATTTGTGGTATGGTTCATTATTCAAAATACGGCAGGCTCTGTAAATTTGTTCTAATAAAATAATACGAGCCATTTGGTGGGTAAATGTCATGTTGGAGAGGGATAGTCGCAAATTACATACCTCTAACACATCATTGGATAAGCCAACGCTTCCCCCGATGATAAACTCCAAATGGCTATGTCCATGGGTTGCTAGTTTGCCTATGTCTTCAGCAAACACCTCAGATGACGGCGCTTTGCCCCCTATTGTCATTGCGATTTTATACGATGCCTGTGAAAGTTTTTGTAAAATACGACCCGCTTCTTTGGTGGGGTTGTCATCGCCCGCAACCTCGATTATATTTAGTTTGCCATAAGGTGTTAGTCGTTTAACAAATTCCGCCTGTGCTGACCTTAAATAATCTTCCTTCAAATTACCCACACAAACCAAAGTGATTTTGCCGAATTTATACATTATAACCCTCGTCCTTGCTGAAATCTCCTGTTTCAATAGCGGTGCGTGCCAAGGTGTCACAGCGGTTATTTTCCACATTGCTGGCGTGACCTTTAACCCAGATAAATTCCACTTTGTGCTTGTCGAGTTGTGGCAACAATCTTTCCCACAAATCCACATTCACCGCCATTTCGCTTTTGTTACGCTTCCAGCCATTGGCACGCCATCGTTCTACCCAGCCTTTTTCTATGGCATCCACCAAATAACGGCTGTCACTAAACAGTCGCACGGAACAGGGTTCTTTTAAGGTTTCTAAGGCAACAATGGCAGCCAAAATCTCCATGCGGTTATTTGTTGTAAGTTGGTATGCACCCGACATTTCTTTGCGGTGTTCGCCAAACAAAAGCACAACCCCAAACCCGCCAGGACCAGGGTTACCAGAGCAAGCACCGTCTGTGTATATGTCAATTCGCTTCATTTTCGACCTCCACTTCATTAAACAAGTATATCATAGCCGAACTTGACCCGCAAGGGGATTTGAGGTATTATTATAGCAGAGGTGACAAAATGTTTGATATACCCGAAGAATTAAAGCGATTGCCCCAGCGGTCTGGGGTGTATATGTTCATAACCTCAGCGGAGGAGATTGTTTACGTGGGCAAGGCGGTGAACTTGCGTAATCGTGTGAGGTCTTATTTTACCGAGGCTAATTTAATTCATACGAAAGTCCGCAATATTCGAGCTGTGACCCAGCGGTTTGAGTATATTGTGACGGATACAGAAACGGAAGCCTTGGTGCTGGAATGTAACCTTATCAAAGAGCATCAACCCCGTTATAATGTGTTGCTAAAAGACGACAAAAGTTATCCTTACATAAAAGTTACCACCTGCGAGGATTTTCCGAGGGTGTTTTCCACAAGGGATTATGATGAGGATGGAAGCAAGTATTTCGGGCCTTTCACCTCCAGTTTTGCTGTAGCACAAACAATAGAGCAAATTCACAAAATTTGGCCTTTGCGACGTACTGGTAAAAAAATTGTAGCAGGGCAGGCAAGTGGTAGGCCTTGCTTAAATTATCATATAGGTTTATGCCCAGGGCCTTGTGGTTTGCACATTTCCAAAGAAGTATATGGGGAACGCATTGCCCAAATTTTGGAGTTTTTGTCAGGTAAGCATGAGAGTGTTTCGAGAGATTTGCAAGTCCAAATGGAGCAAGCCGCCGAGGAGTTACTTTTTGAAAAAGCGGCAGATTTGCGGGACAAAATCCAAGCCATTAGGCGAATTAACGAAGCCCAAAAAGCCGAACGTATTTCTGAAGGCGACCAAGACATCATTGCCTTTGCCACAAATGCTGACGAAGCCCTATTTCAAGTGTTTTTCATCCGTGACGGCAAAATGACAGGGCGGGAGCATTTAATGGTTTACGGCGTGGAGAATGTGGAAGCTTCCGCCGTTATGACACAATTTATTACTCAATTTTACAGCGGTACGCCATTTGTGCCAAAAGAGTTGATTTTACAACATCCCATCGAGGATGAAGATGTGATTAAAAGATGGCTGGCACAGGAGCGTGGCAAAAAAGTCACCATCAGCGTGCCAAGCCGTGGTGATAAGCTAAAGCTAGTAAAACTAGCAGAAAACAACGCAATTATCACACTAGAGCAGTTTGGTAAGCACATCAAACGTGAGGAGGAGCGAACAACTGGGGCGATGGAAGAAATTCGTCAAGCTCTTGGGCTAGATGGGGAGTTTTTCCGTGTTGAAGCTTATGATATTTCAAATATTCAGGGCTATGAGAATGTGGGTTCTATGGTGGTTTTTGAAGGTGGGAAGGCTCGTCGAAATGATTACCGTAAATTCAAAATAAAGTCGTTGGACAAAGGCGAAGCTAATGACTATGCCGCCATGCAAGAGGTTTTACATCGTCGCTTCCGACGTTATGAAGAAGGCGACAGTAAATTTGCCCGCCTACCTCATATTATTTTTGTGGACGGTGGGAAAGGGCATATTTCTGCTACGCAGGAGGTGCTGGACGGCATGGGTATTAACCTTCCAATCTGTGGAATGGTAAAAGATGACAGGCACAGAACAAGGGCTTTGTTGTACAAAGGCGAGGAAATTACCATGCCATTAGGTGGGGAAGGCTTTAAGTTGATAACCCGCATACAAGAGGAGGTTCACCGTTTTGCTTTGGAGTATCACCGCAAATTACGCTCCAAAGCCTCCACAAAATCCGTGTTAGACGATATACCTGGGGTGGGGGACACCCGCCGAAAAGCCCTATTAATGCGTTTTGGCACAGTAGAAGCTATAAAAGTGGCAAGCGAAGAAGAATTGACTGCAACCCCAGGTATGAACAAAAAAGCCGCCAAGGCTGTCATAGATTTTTTTAGCGGTTCATAAAAACGTCTTGCAAATACTTCGTACAAATGTTAGAATGTCATATATGACAAAACTTCACAATATTTTGCGGTTGATGCGTCCCAAGCATTACATTAAAAACCTTTTGGTGTTTTTTCCGCTGATTTACTCTCAAAATTTCACGAATACGGATGCTTTGCTGTCTGCCACTGTTGCTTTTGTGGCGTTTTGTTTGTTGGCATCCGCTGTTTATGTTGTAAATGATATTGTAGACCAGAAAAAGGATTCAGCACATCCTGTAAACAAATTTCGCCCCATTGCTTCTGGGCAGGTCAGTAGAAAAACTGGTTATATCTTGGCGTTGCTTCTATATGCAATAGGTTTCCTTTTGATATTTTTCATGGGTAATGGACAAATTGCCTTGTTTGCTTTGTTGTATACCACCTTAAATCTGGCGTACTCATTCAAACTGAAACACCTTCCTGTCATGGATTGTTTTTGTATTGCTGCTGGTTTTGTTTTCCGTATATATGCTGGTGGCGTTGCCATTGGGGAAGGCGTGTCCGAATGGCTTTTCTTAACGGTTATGGCGACTTCGCTTTTTATGGCATTTGGCAAAAGGCGTGGCGAAATGATGCAGGTGGGAGAAAGTACCGCTGCCCGCAAGTCCCTTTCTGGTTACAGCCCAACACTTCTAAATGGCATGGTATTTGTTTTCGCTGGACTTGCCGTAGTTTTTTACGCCCTTTGGACAATGACCAGCGTGGGTGCTATGATTTATACAGTACCTTTAGTGGTTTTCATCGTTTGCAAGTATTTGCTAGCAGTTTTCCGTGAAAACTCTTTTGGCGACCCAATTTCTATAATTTTTGCTGACAAGTTGTTGTTGATAGCGATTGCTGTGTTTGGTATTCTCAGTTTTGTGTTTTTGTATTGGACAGGAGGGTATAATGCCTAAAATTCATATCACAAAAGAACATATTCCTTTGATAGTTATTTTCGCTATGGCTCTTGCAGCCCGTATTTACTGGGTTTTGGCAGTGACAAATGTGCCGGTTTCTGACTTTGCAAATTACCAGATGATAGCCGAAAACATTGCTCGTGGTTATGGGCATACCATGCACGGATTACCTGTGGCGTGGCAGGGTAGCGGATACCCCTATGTGCTTGGGGTTTTTTACCGTATTATTGGCACAACTGATGTAATGGCAGGAAAATGGCTTAATGTAGTGCTTTCTATGGGTACGCTTACATTTGCTTGGCTAATCTATATTAAAATTTTCCCAAAACGTAAATTTGCACTTGTTGCACTTGGAATTACAGCCTTGTTGCCCCAATATGTGGCATATGTAAATGTCATTGGAACAGAAGTTTTTTTCACCTTCCTGTTGTCTGCAATCATTTTTGTAAAGCTTTATTTTTTACCACGCCTTCCCGCAATCTTCGTCCTTGGTGTTTTGATTGGGCTGTCGGCTTTGGTTCGCCCTTTTATGCTGGCATACCCTGTAATCATGGGGGTTTTCATGTTCAGCACCACCAAGCAACTAAAACGCAGTTTGGCGTTTACAGGTATCGCTTTCGCATTAACTTTTGCCGTCATATCCCCTTGGGCAATTCGCAATATGAACCATTTTGACCGCTTTATACCTGTTTCGTACAATTCGGGTTATGTCTTGTTTATCAACAATAACGACTTTAATGTGAACGGTTTGTGGATGAACCCCGCACGTGCCACTTACCCATACCCTGACAGACATCAAATCCTCCTGGATGCTTTGGAAGAACGAACCATCCACCAAGTCCACGAAATCGAACCCTATTTTAACACATGGGCAAGACAATGGATTGCCGAAAACCCTTTTGAATATCTAAGATTAGGGGTTTTGCGGGTTTACCGCACCTTTTTCGATGGGGCAACCGACATCCCTCAATGGGCTGCAAATGTGACGCAGATTTACGATGAGGGTTTGACAGATGTGGAGCGTGCTAGGCTTCAGCGCAATCATAATTTTCTGGAAGCATCCGCCAGTATTATCACTTATATATTAAGTGGTACAGCCTTCCTCTTTATGTTTGTGATGATAAAACGATATGCCGTTGCCCTTTTCACTAAACATGGCAAAATGACCCTTCTTACCGCTGTAATCTACATCAATTTCGCCTTTTTTATTGTCGTTCCCTTCTTTTTCGAGGGTCAAGCCCGCTATGCCTTCCCTGTATTTATCTTCATCATACCTGCCACAGTTGCCGTCATAAAGGGGCTTGTAAATGAAAAATAACAAACTTTTCCAAAAACATAGAGAGGTAATAACTTATCTCTTTTTTGGTGGTCTAACTTCCCTAATAACTATGATTATCTACTTCTTGTCATCTTGGGGACTGGGGTTGTCAGCATGGCTTTCCACAGCAATCTCTTGGGTTATCGCCGTGGCCTTTGCTTTTGTTACCAACAAAATTTTTGTGTTCCAAAACAAAACAAAAAAAGAAACAGGACGGCAAGCCCTACTCTTTTTTATTGCCAGACTTATCTCTTTCGGCATTAATCTAGCTATCATGTTCGTTTTTGTGGATATGTTGGAATTTAACGAGCTGGTGTTTTTCGCAATCGCTCACATTATTGTTCTGGTGTTTAACTATATAGCCAGCAAATTAGTAATTTTCAAAAAATGATATTATCTTGCTTCATATTTGCTTATGGATTGCTTTAGTGCTTCTTCGGAGTTGATGCCCATTTCTGTGCATAATGCCAACAACGAAAACAAGCAGTCACCCATTTCGTCTGTCGTGGAAGGCGTGAGGGAAAAGTCTGTCTTACCATAATCAGTAGACAATAGGATTTCTTTGCCTAATTCCCCAACTTCCGACACCAAATCAAGGTAGCGACTCTGTGCATCTGTTCTCCAGCCCTGTTTTTCGATAAACTCTTTAACTAATTCCTGCATACAATCTCCTTATAAAAACCCGCCAAAGCATTGAAGTTGGCGGGTTTTGTATTATATTTTCTTTAGGATGGGTCTGGATAAACTTTCTCCATGCCGTATTTGCCTTTTTTATCGAAGGCACGGATAACAGGAATCATAATCAAACATACAAGACCCGCTGCCATTCCGTTGTTGTAAAGGTTTTGACCCCAGTGGAAGTTGGCAATAGTCGCAGCAAAGGCGAAGTGCATCATACCCACAGGAATTGCCCATTTCCAGCCAAAGAACCTTGCCATTGGAGATAAGCACATACCCCATAGGGCGGATGTCCAGATAACTGGCTGGGTGCGAAGATATTCCAAAAGATTGTAGTCAGCCCATTGTACATGGGTTGGCCAGATGAAGTAACGTGCGATACCCGCAAGCACAACACCAGCACCGATAGCAGCGGCATTTGCCACAGCCTTACCAAAACCACCCCAGCCTACAACAGAAACAATTGCGGCTAGAATTGGACCATTCATGTTTACGTTAAGTCCCAATGTCACAACCAAAATCATAACACCTAAAAGACCCATGGCAAGATATGTTTTGCCTGCACCATATTTCGCAAAGAAGTTGTTGATGAACTTAGAATCGCCAGCTTTTAGATACAAGCTTTCTTTGATGTCGCTACCCTTCGCACCACTTAGGAAGCCCGTAAGGATGAAGAATAGAGAAAGGAAAGCTACATAACCATGAATTTCCCAGTTGTAAGTGCCTGGCATACTAAGTTGACGATAGTTTCCGTAAACATCCACCATAGCTTGACCAAGATTACGATAAGGAGCAGCACCAACAAAGTTTTGTACACCAAAAGCACCGTAAACAGCGGTTAGAGCTGTAGCGAAAAGACCAGCACCCCATCCGATATTATAAAGGTTAAGTCCCTCGTGGCTTTTGCGAATGAAAACTGCCATAGCATTGATGAAGAAGCCGATACCAAGACCAAGCAACACACCGATTAATACACCGAAAAACCTATGTCCATCAGCGTTAAACTGCGGAATAAAGGCG
>Ga0131853_10003895_pt1 | contig 26792 bp, 17 predicted proteins | sample TergutLab28metaG_FD_92764 | JGI IMG/M metagenome (GOLD analysis project Ga0131853, IMG submission 92764) | Labiotermes labralis P1 segment gut microbial communities from Petit-Saut dam, French Guiana - Lab288 P1 (version 2) (version 2) | ecosystem: Host-associated > Arthropoda: Insects >... | reverse complement strand
TGTGTGTGTGCGCGCGCGCGTGAGTGCGTTGTAGTTTCTAGTTTTCAGAATAATTTGGTTGGTAGGCTATTTGCAGTTGCTACTTTGTTGTGTGTATGAATTTCTGTTGTTATTGTTAGTGTGTTGGTTATTTATTTGTTATTGTATTCACATAAATGTTTGCCACTCATTTTCTGTACTTAAGGATCCTGCACCAGAAATGCAGCATAACACTTCTGCTTGCACATGCAAGTGTGTGTCTGTATGCTACTAATAATGAAAATTGCATTTCCCAGAGGGTCAGTAATTCAAAAATATCTTCATTTTATCCAATTCAATGTAAAATTGTCTTCAGCCATGAAAATATATCTTAGACGCAACTAACTACTTCATGTGGATGATCTGAACTTGTTTGTCTACATTTCAGAAAGCCTTCTGAACAGCAAATGCTGTAACATGCAAATTCACAATACCTGGACAGTTGTGAAGGAATAACAGGTAGTGTTATTGTGCCATTGCTGCCCAGAATCTCCCCCTTCAGCCACCCAGGATTATCAAGATGCCAAACACAAAAGAAATCTAACACCCAGATGTAGACTATATGAAGAAATTCTGTATGCAAGATCCAGATTTCGTCAGCCCTTGGATCATTTCAGACACTCTGGTTTCCCAGTCTGTATCTGTAGGTGCATAATTTGATATGCCACACATTTATTTGATTTTTTAATATTGACCTGCAATAGACCCTGATAATTGCAACTGAACTTGTGACCGTCCCATTTTCGTCACCATTCTGATATTAAAAAGATCTCAGAAACAACGTCTGACACTCATATTTATAATCGGCACTTGCAGAAACCCCCCTCCCCCAGAAGCAACAATTGCAACTGAGTCCCCCACAAACCTAATCCTCCCTGTACTGACGTAATAAGGAGGTCTGAGTTTCAGTGATTGTGATGACCCAACACCTTCTCCTTCAGAATTTGTTCAATAAAACCCCACCTCTGAAGTGCTGAGAGTAAAGGATCTTCTTAAGTTGAATTTTTTTTTTTTGTGATAGTGTTTAAGAATTTTGAAGTGTAAGTTTTATTTTATTGACCAGTTGGTGTGTTTATGGTGTGAAGTGGGTTTCCAGGAATGAAACCTCATGTTTTAACATTGTGCGTGTGGGATATAAAGGTTGGACTTAATGATTTGCAGTGTGACTCTTGTCCAGCGCCCATTTAGATCGTCACCTGTATTTCAAATTCTGTTGCTTCTACTGCTAATACTACCACCACCACCACCACTGCTGTTGTGAGTGGTAGTGGGGAGAAACATTTTACCTAAAACTAGCTAGCATAAACACAAGACCACATTGCCATTATCTGGACTCTCTCATTTTTCCTGTACGCCTTCCAACTGCAAAATGTTTTAGTTTGTTTGATTGCCGGTTCTGATACTGTGTGCACAAGCAAGGTAAAATCATAGAAAAAAGTTGTCTGAGGAGAATGCCGGTCATGAGGTGCTGCGATTACGCCTAAACTAATTATAAGTCCCACTCTGTTGGAAAACAGCCTATATTACAGGAGAGTTTTGTTGTTTCAGATGGTGATGTGTTTTGATGAATATAACCTTTCTTTGGACACTGTCTTGTCACCATTTCAGAAGGTGGAACTGTTTCCATTGTCAGATGGAGGGAAGGAAATGTGCCTGCTTAGTTGGGCATGTAAGAAACAGCTAGTTGTGAGGCAGGCCACTGGACAGTGACCAGAACTGAGTGTGCAAGTTTCTTTCTTTTTATCTGATGATGGAAACAGATCCAGGGGAGATTTTTAGTTGTCACAGTGTCGCTGCTGATTCAGGTCTTTGGGAATGTGACACTGTGTTGTTGGGCAAGTGGTTTCTAGCATTTTGAAGAATTACAGCGCCTTCATTTTCAGGGTCAGGCAGTTTCTTATTGGTGGGCTTGACCCTAACATGAAGGCACTGGAATTGTGCATCATACAACCTAGTATTGCATCCCAGAAAGCTTGATTCTTCACAGACAGATGAAATTTGTGAAACATCATGCCTTAAAAGAATACAGCAGTGGGCAGTGTCCAAAATAATGCTCCCATTTGTAGCATGTGTTATAGTTGTGCAGTAAAGGTTTAAATTTTGTCAGTACATTTCCCAGACCTCTATTCCACATTTTGAAGAGTCATATCGTTTAGTGTTGTAACAAACTTCAGAACTTTCTGGTCATAGTACTGTGGCGTTACCTGTCTCATGTCTGGAACCAAGCGCAGTTCAGGATAAATGTATCTTATGTCAGTGTAAGCCACTTGGGCGATTATTAATTGTAAGTTAAAGGTGTTATGGCTAAATACCAATGAACTTCCATGAGACTGTGGGTGATTGTACATATATAGTGTATTGGTGACATTATTACGGTGTACAGAATATGTCATCTCGTATATTGTGGTTTAAATCATTTGCAGTTTTATGTATTGTATGTCTCAGTGTAGGGTGATAGTGCACTGAAAACTGTGGTGTTACCTCATACAAGAGAGTAAATTGATATCAGAACAAAGGGACCTGTGAACGTGCAGTGCATGTGTGCAGTGATGTTTGGGAAAGTAACGTTAACAGTCCCAGAACTGTGGTTTGGTGTCTGGCCAAGGAAGGGAGCTTGACTTTATATAGCAAGCGTATTGACATTTTGGAGCAAAGTATGTAAAATAGTACAAATAATTCCTTGTAACTGTGTATTGGCCACCAGTACAGTAGATACTGAGGCTCTTTTCTGGGCATAAAGTGGCTGGAGCATGGTGGTGACCACCACCACCTCCTGTTAATGCCAGCATGAACTATGGATAGAGCTGTACCTCTGCTTCCCCTCTGTTCCTGCTTGGCAGGTAAGGGGGCAGCCGTTATCTTTTAACTGTCTACTGATTTAGTGTGTAATAGAATAAGTTTACTCTCATCGTGTAAACGTACAAATTGGTGTTTTATTTTTCTTTCTCTGCTTTATTTTTTAATTTGGTTTTGGCCTGAAAGGGTGGACATAAGAAAGATAAGCACAAATGATTTTCTTCAATTACAGTAGTAATTTATAGAGTTTAGCAAAACTGAGGTGTTGCTGCTTCAGATTTGTCATTATCTTTATGCAGTTGAGGAAGACACAATTTGCAGTAATGGGTGGCCATTCAGATTTGATGCTGAGGTTGAACACGGAAGAAAGAATTTTACCAGTTTGTAATAACACAAAATTTGCTCTGAAAATAAATTCCCTGTAAATTTTCCACCTCCAGCATTCTTATTGTTGCATGAGAGTGAAGGTTAATCTGCGCTGAAAATAGAGCCTCATCCTGTCTATCACTCTGAGACAAATACTGAAGCTGAAATATTGTGGTTTCTAGTTTAAAAAAATAGTAACCTGTTGTATGCTGCTTGCTAACATATTCCTCAGCTACTGCAGTAACTTGTGTTTCACTAGACTTGTAATTTCCCCATCCACAAGTGACTCCCAGTTGTTCACAGGTAAGACACACCATTATGACTAGCAGGTAATAGTTTCGTACTAATAACAGTGCTGAACAAACTTGTATTGCACAAAGGTCATTTGAAAATCTCCAAACCCTGTGCATGCAGCCAACTAGTTCACCATAAAAGTTTTTTTTCAAGGAAAATGTGTTGTATACTAAGCATTTAGGGTACTGACAGTACTGTTCCACTGTTCGAATATAATTAATATAACTAATTATAATTTAATTTTTAGGACTTACATTATTTTTTAAGACTGGAAGAATGTCAGTGACCAAAATATGCCTGTATAATAATAATTATTATTATTATTACTACTACTACTACTACTACACTATGCTTAGAACTGAAGGAGTAAGGAGAGTGTTGGATCTCAGCATGCTGTATCTCTGTCACTCCCGCAACTGTTAACTGTAAAGTTCACAGTGCCAAATATTCCCTTGCACTGTGCATGAAACCCTTCACAACACTAAATTTTACTGTGACTTGTGACATTCACCAGATCACTCAAAAAGGGGTCTGTCATTCTGATGGGGGAATGTAAACTGTGTTTGAAAAAAAACGTGTGAGCCACAGACATAAGTCTGATTGGCCGCAGGTTGCACGCAGTATGGAAGTGTAGAGACAGATTATTGTGTAATGAGAGGGAGAAAGAATACAAAGTGCGGCAAAATGCTGTGTTTTGGAATGTGACAGCTTGTAGTTTGAGAGGGCTGTACTGATGTTTCAGAGGAATGTTCACAGTAGGCAAGCAAGTGTGTGAGTGTACATGTGCCCCAGGCAGTGTGTAGTGTGTGCAGTGTAGACTACATTACCCCATGGCATTCACAAGTGTGTGTGGATCCCTTGGTCAGGTCATAAGGTTAATGTTCCCTGCAGACAGTGTAGTATGTGTGTTCCCAATTGGCAGTGTGTAGCATATATGTTCTGCATGGGCAGTGAATAGTGTGCATGGTCCACACAACTAGCATGTAGTGTAGAAGTTTTGATACTGTGGGCTTCTGCTGACACCATTGTTTCAGGGGATCATGCTGCATTCATCTGCAGCACTGAAGGAATTGGGCCTAGTAGACACTGGAGTAGTTGTAGGTGAGGATGTTGTTCAGTTACATAGGTCATTTGCCTGGAGTGTAACTAATTACAGCTACAGGAAGGTGGGAGGGGATAGGTCCCATTCTGGACCCAGACCTTCCATGAACAGCACTTCAGATGCCAAGGGTACAGATCTTATGGTTTACAGAGACAGTAGCGTGCGGGTGGTTCAGACATGCAGTCTCATTTCATTCAGTTCAGTTTAGCAGCTGTTCACACAGTGCTAAACTGAACTTTGTCTCTGTTGTATTTCTCACTGAAAACTGGGTTTAAATGTCCTATTCATCTGCCATTATTTTCCACAATGTGTGGTTTGACACCAGTGTGATTTGAACTCTTTATGTGTTTTGGTACAGTCTGGTTTAATTCACCCTTTTGTTCCATAATTAAATTTCAGGCTGATTCCCAAAACTGTTGTCAATTCTCCACCTAAATGTTAAAATGAATTTTTTGCTATTGCATATGCTTGTGTAATATCTATAGTAGCTGTATTTTCTGTGTTTGACATATTCCCAGGTATTTTTTGGGTAGAGAGAAGAATGATTAATTGTTTTAAAAAAACTCAAAAAGATGAAAGATGGCATTTTGTAAATGGTACACAGTAGGTTGCCAATAAGTATACAACGAAAGGCTTTAATTACTTATTGCAAAGACTGATGTTGATGTTATGGGACACAGTATTGGTAGTTACTGTTTGAAGTTTTCTTTCACCTTCTCCTCCCCCCTCTGTCTCTCTCTGTCATCAAGTAGTTTTGCTGTTGCTGACAGACAACAAGCATTGCATACTGACTTGCAAGTTGTGGGGATGTTTCTTACCGTGCATTGAGAACATAAAGCTGTGGCGTAAATCTGCATGTTGCGCTTAAAAATAATAAAATGGTAGATGAATATGTTTGCTTTTTGCACAAAAAAGACTAATTGCTGAGTTCATTGTTGCCACTGTTAGCATTTATGTGCTTGTGACCTGACACTCACACTTGGACAGCACACTTTTGTCAATTGCAAGATTATGAGGTTCTCAGAGCAGTATTGATGAATTTTCAGGTGTTCTAGGATGTAAGACTGTGTCATTGGGTGAGCTGTTTGCAGTGTTATGAAGGTTTATAGTGGTTTCATCTTCAGGGTTATTCTTCTTGGGCTGCTTGCCTCGAATATGAACCCCCTCATCCTTAGAAACATCACATACTACATTCCCAGCAACATGGTGTCACATCCCAGAGGACCTGATTTGTCAGTTGTGCTTGTGTTGATGTTGCAGAATCTTAAGTGACAGTTGGCCCTCTCTGTGTTTCTATACACATCATTCTGTCAGTCCTTTCATGTGACTATTGCAGTCACCAGTTGCTATTTACTTTCATGTTCATATTAGGTCAGAATAACAACATAATGGCAGCCAGAATGAAACAGAAATTCAAAATGTGGCTCCATGCTGCTGCTGCATTAACTTAACAGTATGCACTGTTGGCACTTCATTGTTGAGAATATGTGACTTCTTAAATTCACTATAGTTACTTGGTCATCCAGGCACAGGCAGACTGTTCTTCATAACGTTAATTGTCGATAAATTGTGTTCTATTCTTATGCTTGGGTGATGAGGAATATGTTAAACTAATTCATGCACCACAACTAGTGAAATGAATTAGACGAAGAATGTAGACATTAGGTGTCAAGAAGGTTTAATAAACCTATAAATTACTACTGTAATATTTATTGATAGTATCACTAACAGTCCAGTCCACGCAATCAATGTTTTGATTGATTGACACAATGGGATGATTTGCCAAAATTATTGACAGTATCCTGGAAGGATTGCATCATAATGTGCAAGATATGAAATATAGTCTTCTTTACCTGTTTGAATGCTGGCTTAAAACAGTAGCACTTAGCTGAAGTGGTGGTGTTCCTGCAGTATGCCAGTAAATGTGATAACCATACTGCAGTGTCTCACTGCACGTTGCAACAGTAAGACTTCATTTTATGAGGCATGAACCTTTCAGCCATATTGTGCCAGGATAGACCTGTCACAGTAGTGGTATAGTTTTGATTTTGATACAAATATCTCCAAGAATTCATAATTTTGGATAACTGTTACGATAGTGCTGTATTGTAATAACATTGCATACAAGTTTCAAGACATTTAGGGCTGTTAAATGGTTTGTGGTGATTTATGTGTAGGAAGACAAGTTGTTTTCTTATTTTAGTTCAACTTTGCCATATATTTTATCATAAAATTGCTATCATCTTGGAGCAGAGAGGATACATGCATTTTGTTCTGCCAGTTTATTTAAAAAACAAGGAGGGTGACATTTGAAGATTCACGATCTCTGGGAAGTGACACTGATTCACTGTGTGAGTGGTTAGCCATATTTCAAAGGCCTGTAAAAGGTTCAAGCAGTTGAAGAAGATTTCTTATTAGACTGTTTGACCCAGCCGTCTAGACATCAAGAACCGTGCACCCCCACCACAGTGTCACATTTCAGAAGACTAGAATCATCAGCAACATGCTGTGAGAACCTCCAGTCTCGCAGGGTAACGTTTATTGCGGTCTCTATCACGTGTTTATGGGAGGACAAATATTTTCTCAAATTACTGAGAAATTAAGATGTCTTTAAGTGAGTTTGTAAATATGTATGAAGTGATGGTAATGTTTTGCTTTAACTTTTTAATCTCTGCTTCTACAGTAAAGATGTACGTGTTAGCTTTAAAATTATTAACAAACACTTTTTCACCGTGAATCGTGTAAGCATTGTTTCTGTTAAATTCGTGCTGAGTAGATGTACTGCAGTGCTAACAGTTGTGAAGTTGTTACATCCACGTGAATGTATCATCAAGGTTTTGTGAGAAAGACACTGCAAACCGTCTGGCTCTGTAGTAGAGAATGTAGAAGTTTATTTTGTTGGAAATTTTGCAAGGGTACTTCGTTTACATGAGAGTATCTTTGAAAAGTGTTCTGAATTAAACCTCGTCTGTCACCATCAGTTTTACAGTGAATGTACGTACAGTGTGGCACAGCTTAACGTACTGTTTGGACTCACTGGTGACTTGACCTATGGTAACATAGGAAGTATGGTAATATGTTTAAAATTATTTTGCAGAATCAACTTAAGAATATGTAAATGCTTGTTTTGGATTATATAATATGATGGTAATGTTACAAATTTGAAGAGAAGCACTTAGGAGTCTCCTTTTTTGGGGGGATGGGGGGAGGGGAGCCATCACTGAAATTAATACATCCAGATTACAGTGAATGTATTAACAGCTTGAATACTGTCTTAATTTACACAGTGTTGCAGAATCTTCTTCTTTTCCATAATGTGAACATGTCAGCATACTGATTAGTACATCCTTTGAAGGTATCAAATCGTCTACTTTGTCTCCTGGCACCACCTGCAGTATTCTGTTCCAGTTTCAGATATTTCCGACTGTCCATGCTCTGTCTCTGGTATTCCTCAGGCTGTTCAGGTTTTGTTTTACACCTGTAATGTTCAGCATTTTTTATTCTTTTTTGATAGCTTGCATTTAATTCTCACCCAACTGTTATTTGAATATGCTATTTAATAGGCGAGTTTAGATCTTTTGGATGATTTGGATGCCATCCAAAATGTCGTTACTGGACAAAGCTGTGCTTGTTATTTAATTTCTTCATAAAATTCTTTTGGAACTCCATATACAGGGTCATATTTTATCTGACAGCTGTCATTTGTCACTTTGCACTGCTACCTTGTGCATGTGTGTGGGCAGTTGGCTGGATGAGCTACATTAAGAGGAAAAAAGGCCAACAGGAAGTGGCAAATGATAGCTGGCAGATAAAATAATTACCCTGTATATTGCTGATGTATAAATTCTATCTACATAGTTATTTCATTTTAGTACTTTTGTTTGTTGGTCTCAAAAAAGACATTAAGTCATAAATGTCTGTGTATTCATTGCCATGTTACAACATTTAGCAGTAATACTTCAGCTTTAGAAAACTTTCTGTAATTCATTGCACATTTCATCATTTTCAATCTTGAGGGTAAAATGATGGTTATGTTTTGGGTTTTTACACCTTGTAGTGGGCTTTGTATGTTACTACATTTTGGGGGAATGTACTGTGTCCATAAGAAGGATTCTCCCAAAGCAGACAGTGGGAGCCTGTCACCCATTCCCTAAAAGAAAGAAAGCAGCAGCATTTTCTAAGCACACACCTGTCTCCCCCTCATCAGGCAACACTGCCTTACTGCAATACTAGTGACATATAAATAAACCATACCTCTGGTCATCATCCACCTGCCACTGTGTTTACATATTGAAAATGTTGAGGCCCTGCAAAGAGACATTTTCATAGGTATCAACTCCTGTTGGCTGAGGTGGAATCCTGTTTGCTCTGCCCCCCTTCTGCAGCTGTGATTGTCCAAACTCGCTCGCATCACCCTATACACCCTACACATTTCTACCCTGTGTCACTGCAGCATCCACTTGAACCAATTCAGTCACCCTGAAGATGGAGGCAGTATGTTCCTCTGAAATGTCAGAACATTTAACCACAATACTCTGCGAAAATGTGGTAGCTTCTATAAGCAGATACCATCATTATGTAACAATTTGTTTTGACCAAGCTGTGTCATAGAACAGAAGTATTATAGCATTCTCTTCCACAGTGTTTGGAACTGCCGCATCAGTTCTTTAAATCCACTACTTGTCTGTACATCCTGACAGCAGTTGATTTTATATTGTAGGCTGTGAATGCTTTCATGTCCATCCCATTTCATTATTCAGTAATGATCCCGCAGTTTCACAATACGTAGTCTGAACTATTGATGTTGTGGGTAAATAACAATCTGTTCCAAAATTTAAATATTCTGTAACATTTAATTACTGAGGAAAGTTGTTGGCTCTTCATTGTCACAGGCTAAATTACACACCTGTTTTGAGGATTTATTCATTGGAAGCTGCATGCCTGTCCATCCTTAATGTGCTTTTTACAATTCAGGCAACACTATAATTGATACAGAATATCTAGAATTCAGTAACTGAGTTTGACTGTGTGGAATTTGAATTGTCACAGTGGTGTGATGCTGTTCCATATTGGGTGAGCAGTTTTGTTTGTTTCAAACAATCATATTGCCTTCATCTTCAGGGGACTGCTTCACCCTGGAGAAGCAGGCACTATGATCATTCTAAATGCCAAAAATTAGTCACACAGCATCACGTCGCAGAGGACTTTATTCTTCTGAATGTGACTGTATTGCACTGCACTGTTGTGAACATCTGTTACATGTTACATTCACAGCAGGTGCTTGGTAGTGTTGCATAAAGTGTGTCAGATGCTTGGTAGAGCTTAGACATGTCTTGTGCATCTGGCAATAGTCTGTAGTGCTTCAGACCAGTGTCAGAGGGTGGCAGTCAAGGGGTAATGAAAGTGGAACAGATTCAAGCACATAAATGGGCCTGAATATAGCAGTGTGATCAGGCATGCTGGTGAGTTATTGTATTGTAAATCACAAGTTATTCAGAATGAGTTGCAAAATTAAATTTTGTATTCACAAGCACTGCACACAGTAGCCATCTCTGGGGCTCAGATTTCTTCACTGATCTGAAATGATTTTCACTATTTGTGTATGTTATGTTTTGACATAACTAAAAATATGAGAGATTAAGGTGCCTTTTCAGGATGTGGCATCACACAGTTAGGTCAAGAGCCTGCAAAGTATCACAGCCCACAAGATTGTCATTGTAATATTTAATTTTGTTACCGACAAGCTCAGGGGTATTCAACACTTTTTTGTTAGTTTGGGTTCCTTATTTTCACTGCTGCTTTGTAACAGTAATTAATACCACAGTAAGTTCTTGTTTTCAGGATGCCTTTATTTTCTCTATCTGTCTACCATCTGAACATAGATTCCCTCACACCAGAGTTTGATTTCTGTGTAAATATTCATGTGTTACAGATTTTTCAACCCCCCAGGTGTCATCCTTACTGTAAGTAATTTCTTCAAGCCTTCCATGAATTGAAATGAGTTTGAGTGTGACCAGACTGATTTACACACTTTTCTTCTTTGATTAAGACAGTAAGTTCACATTTACTTTCATTGAAGTGTTTACTGAGTTTCAGAAAATTGCCTGCTGTCATTAAGTTGTACTTCTGTCCCTCCCCCCAACATGCTGAACACATTGACAGTAATGGTGTGAGATACTTAATGCAGTGCAAGTAAAGATGCATAACATAAACATTGGTATTGGCAGTATATTGATGTTCCTGGGCTGTAACAGTGTGTTGTTTTGTGAGCAGCTGTGCATGTCTTTGTCTTCAAGGGCAAGCAGTCCCAGGAGTTGAAGTCTCCTTGGACTGCTTGACTGAGAAGGCACAGGCACTTTGGTCCTTTGCAATGTCATTTACTACTTGCCTCAATACATGGTGTCACCTCCAAGAGTACATAAACCTTAGGTCTTGTATTCGCATTTTATTCATGTCAGTGCTGCTTGCTGTGTTCTAATATGATTGCCTGTTTAGAACATTCACAGTACAGCAGGAATTCCTCACATTGCAGTGTGTCAGACTGTTCACGTCAAACACAAAAGGTATATGTACCTTATATGTACACTGCTGTCATATCTGTGACGCGTGTCCACATTTTATGTCCACTGATTCAGAGTGTTAAATTGCCATAACCATGATACATAATTGAATGAAACAATAATGACTGTACACAATTAGAATTTGTTTCTTTACTACTTGTGATGCAGCAAACAGCAAAATTAACAACTGAGTATTTTTGGTGTTATGGATTCATTGTATGAGCAGCTTATTTTCAAAATACGTAATGTCCACTGTTGGCAAGTTTACACAGACTGATGGACAGACAGGTGTACAAAAAAAATGCAGAACTGATCTAACCCACAATGCAGCGACTAACCAAAATGTGATTGAAATAGTTGTGTCTGATATTGAGAGGACTGTATCATGCTTGACTTCCCATAGGTAACTCATTTCTTGTTTTGAAAATAAGCTCCTCATATTACCATAGTTCTTTAATATTTCACAACAGCCTGCATTTACAGGGGCTGCATGAACTGCACATTTTATGTAACCCCAAAAACGGTCACAGGGCATTAAATCTAGGGATCTGTGAAATAGAGCTATTGCTGCCCATTCACTAATATTGAAGCTTATTATTTAGGGCAGGTCAAATGAAGTTACTAAAGTGGAGCCCCATCTCCTTGTGAAGCTGCAGGTTACTTTTCTTCCAGTTATGGAAAAATATTTGTCAAATATGTCCATATGAATGGTTCATGCAACAGGAGCCTTTAGAGCGAAAAATGTTGTTTGGCCCAAGGCAGAGTCATGTTGACACCGGCCACAGTACATGTGCAGCTTTACTGTTGCAGCTCAGTGCTGTATTCTTGTTTCTTTTTCATTCAGATACATTTTTCAGTTGGGAAGATATGGGACATATTTTGTGGACACTATCACAAAAAGCAAAAGAGCAGACATCAGAACACAGTTACCTTGTGAGACATGCAACAGCAGTTGCAGTCATGCTATAAATTCATATTCGGCTTACAGTAGTAAGACCAAAATGCTACTTCATGATGTACAGTGGACTAGCTATGATAATTTTCTCCAAGTGAAAGAAATTTCTTTGTTAGTACTAATTTAACACACAAAGGATTTACTTTAATGTGAGGAATTGCAAAACTGGGAGATCTAGTGGTTCAGTTGTAGGCAGCGTATTAATTCTGTCCCCCCTCTGTCATTTTGTGTTTGTGTTTGGACAGATATTTTGGTTTGAACGTTGGTCTGAAAAGGGGTCTGTATATATATATACGTGTATTAAGTCATTCTAAGCAACAATCCTTTGCAAGTATGAAAACAGACCAGTTTATAATGTACAAATCTCAACTACAGAATTTATAGAATAGAAATAGTGTTTCACTTATGTCATGTGCTACTAAGTGCTTACTCATTACTGCATTTGGCATTACCATTACACATATGTATATATGCAAGTTTACCATCAATCGTTGATAAACGTGTGTTCGTTTTATCCGTGTGTTGTTATTTGACTGCTGTCACGTTTCTTTAGAATGTGCCGACCGTTAGAGTCTGAGTGGAAGTTTTACTGTAATTGCCTTTGGCAGTGCCATAATTCATTTGTTGTGTTCTTGAAGTGTGGCACATGAAAGTGTAGCAACAATTAATTGAGTTTCTGAATGCAGCCTTCCTTCATTGAAACAAACTTACCTTTCCTGATGAGCAAGTGTCCATGAGAATAATGTGATCTTACACTCACATTATGTTTTGTGCCGTCAGTTGATGTTTACTGGTAGGGCAGAATGCCTTTAATTATGACACTGAAAGCTGCAGCATGTTTCATGGTCTCTATGTCAGGTTATAATCTGATGGTTCTCACAGGGATGTGCTTAAATTTTCATCCTGTGCCCATTTACTCAGAATGCTGTCTGCAATGCAGGTTTAGACTCCATCTTGTACGACTGAAAGTTCCTTTATGTGAAAATTCTATAAGACTGTGACATTCATATGCCAGCACTCCATCCTCTAGTATATTTATCATGTCACTTCTGCAGTATGTGTATATGAGCAAGAAGAACCTTTCAAATCCTAACATTTTACTAACTGCCTGACGAGTGCAGTCGAACACTCAGCCAAACCATCTTACTAGTGTTTCGGTTTCTGTAACTGAACATACGCATCGTTTGCTCGTCCATGTAGTTGCATTGGCATGGACTTAGTTCTGCAGCCTACTCATTAGGTAGGGTAGGGCCCTTGTAACTTTCAGTGTGTGTTAGTAAGTAAGGAGGAACAAAGGACCATACCAATATTAAAGGGAGGCTACAACTAAAATTACAAATACTTGTAACTTGTAAGTTTCATACTGGATATCCAATTCATATGTGCAGTGTAGTTCTGTAAAGCTAATTGATAAATGTAGTAACAGACACACAATTTCAACAGCTGCAGTCAAGGGACAACTACTGATACAATAAACACAATTCTGATGTACATAAATTGATATTGTAGCAGACACGTGTAAGCCGTTCTTTTCTTATTGAATTATGAAATTTAAATTGCATTATATAATGATACAAAATTTCTTTCTTAGTGTCGTAAGACACTTCATGGCTTCATTTATAGGTAGGTATCTGCAGTATTAAAAGTACAGTGGCAGTGCACTAGTAGCAGATAAACATTTTTATGTTCTTCCAAATGAAAAGAGCATTTATATGTAAGTGTGAAATGTTATGACTGTAATTTGTTACTTGTAGGTAAGGATGTATTTGAAAACAATGATACATGTTAGCTTCTAGAGATCCTGTTACTGAGTGCAAGTGCGAATATGCATAAAATGAAATAAGGAGTAGTGGCATGATTGCATTCTCTTTTAGGGTTCTGTATGCAGTTTTTTTACTTTCATTTTTTAATATCATTTATATATTGTACCCATTCTGTCAGATAGAACAGTGAGACTTTTTTTATACAGATTTTGTTTAATTATTACTGTAGATAACTTAAATTTGAATATTATATTTATTTTCATATTGTCTGTTATAATCTTTGCCAACGTTGTAGTTATGCTGAAGAAAGCAGTAGTGTTGATTGTTGTGGCACCAATTGTAAGACAGTCATGTATGTGTCATTTGATGTAAATAAATTGGTGTAATTGTCAAGTTTTAAATTGATGGGTTGGCACAGATCCTGTAGCCATATTCCTTAAATGTGGCCAGAAAGTGTCCCTTTGTTCACATCTGGAACATTTCCTCATGGAATTTTTTATGTATATAGGATGGCAATAAATTTGCACACAAGCTGTATGTAGTACGATTCCTTGTCAAAAAAAAAAAAAAAAAAAAAAAAAAAAGGATGTTGAAAATCTTGCACAATGTATGCCCTGAGCCATTAGTTTCAAGTCACATGTCACCATAAATGGGGTAGCACTTTTCAGCAATGTTACCTGTTGTAATGATAAAGCATATTAGCTGTTCTCAGGACACAGCGTACAGCAGCACGTAGTTGTGATGAAGTGATCATGCAATACACACCACACACTGGAATTCACACTTAATTGTCCTGGTCGATGTCACCCAGACACTAAAGTGAGACAGGAAGTGTAACACCTGCAGACTGTACAAACACCAGCCAACAACGCCATAATTGCATCTCTGGAATAACAGCCACGGAGAAACTCATGCAATGGTATGCAGGAACTGGGACTATGCTGATCCAGGTTCCTAGAACCACTTCTTGGTGGGAATGTAACACATACGACACTTGTGCATGTAGGTTCCCTACAGGTGGTATGGACAGAAGCCAATGATGATGCCATAACTGCAGCTGTGGAGAAGCTTGCGTGTTATCTTTCTGAAATCTTCACCATAGGTGGTTACCTTTTTTAATTTGGTCTTGCACCATGTGACTTTTGTATATTCTCTACAGTGAAAACTGCCCTAAAAGAAGAACATTCCATGATGTACAGGGAATCAAGCATGTGACACCTGAGTTAAATGCAGTTCCTTTGGACAGCTTTGATGACTTCTTTGTATAAGTTTTATAAAGCTGTAAAAAGTATGTTACAGTCAAGGAAAACGAAGCAACAAACCACAAGTTGTCTGTGGTGTGAATTAAGTTGTGGGAAGGGAATGAAGCATAGCGAGTCTTTGGATTTGGCACTGGCAAATGAAGGGTTTCCAATTGTGTGTATAGTGTCTGTACATAGACTGTCAACAGTGAATGGTGTTTGTACAGACATCAACAGTTCAGCTTTGTGAATCTTATAAATGCAGATTGTCAAGGCAGCAGGGAGTTAAAGTGATTACTGTGGCTCTTCACTGGACAGATTTCATTCTGGACCACTGGTACTTAAGTGCCATAACAAGCCATAAGCATAACTACCAAGAGGCTAAATATGGAACGGTGTAAATGTTGTGCACACACTTGAGTCTTCCACAGTGGTGGCACCATATGATCTGGTAGGCTGTACTGATGTTTTACAGGAATCTGCTATCTCCAGCATCAGTGTAATTCATTTGAGCACCACATCACATCAGATTGTACTATTCTTAATGACAAAAGTAATAGATTTTTGTGTGTCTGATGTAATTTAATATAACTCATTGCTGTTACATGAGATGCTTTGTTCCTGTTGTCATTACAAGACCCTTAACACTGAAAAAGTTTGTTGTGGTTCACAGATCCAAGGTAAAGTTTGTCATGGTGCAAGAAAGGCTGTTCTCACTCACATTTCAAGAAAAGTTACTTCTGGCTTATAGATTAACAGATAATGTGTTGAGCCCTGCTGCAATTCCACTGTGTAGCAATGTTGCCACTACTTGGAATTAAGAAAGTAACATCATCCAACTTAGTAATTCCAGGCCATCTGAAGGACAACTTTTAAACTTAAATTTATGCGTGCACCACAAACAGCCAGTCTTGCAGTATCCCATTACTGTAGTGCATGATGGCTGTTACCACTCAACACTACATGTCCTGCATGCAAGTTGTGTGTCACTCCGGTTGAATGTAACAGAGGGATGGGCTACGGTAGATATAAGCAGCCTAACAGCAGCTGCTGTGCAATATTAGGAAGTTCAGAAGGAAAAAATCACAAGGTAAAAGTGAAAAATAAAAAAAAAAAACTTTTGGGATTTTAAAATAAAGTGATGAATTACTGAATAAAATAATATTGGCAAATTGTAAAACTGAAGAAGTGTCTGATGTGAAGCTAAGAAGGAAAATGACCAAGATGAAAGAAACAACAGGATAGGAAAGATGTAATGCAGAAGAAAAACATGGGACAAAATTGAGCAGAAAATGCATTCAGGAGACAGAAACAGATCAGGAGTATTGGTGCCAGATAACCTATGTAAGATACACTGTGCTGTATTAGTTTATAATTCTTTAATCATGAATTAAAGCACAATGGATATCTGACAATATGGAAATCTGAAGTGAAAATAATACATAACACAACTGCAATTATAAACTGAAATGGAAAAAAAATTTACATATTTCTTTGGGCATTGTGGTTATTTGTGACTTCCGGTTCATAAGAAGAAGAAGAAGATGCCAACGCTTGTGCTGCTCTCTTGCGCCTAATTCTTCTTTTCATTGCCATTACACCTATAAATGAAGATGCCAAAATGACACAAATTTTGAAATGGTAAATGTCTGAACTGTGTTCTGTTATAAGACACATCAGAAATTTCTTCATCAGCAGCACCACAGCAGTGTGTCGCAACGTACGTGCATGTTTTCATTACTCACAACAATCTACATTGATATGCTTTTTCTGTTGGTAAGTTAGATAGTGACAACACTGTAATCATTTGTGTTCAGAGAGCCTTAGTTACAGCACCTGCACACTTTGATGTCTACTCTGGCTCCTTCACCCAAATGCCATATTTACCTGAATATAAGATTAGACTTTTTTAAAATTCATCAGAAAAATGGGAGGTCACTTTGTAATTGCATAAGAAGCTAAACATGTTCTGTACACACAGTGGCCTCAAAATTTAAAAATTGTGAAAAGGGGGGGAGGGGGTCACCTTATCTGTAGTGTCATCTTATATTTGGATGAATGCTGTAACTAGAATGTGATAACATATGGGCAGGTCCACATCCTGACACTTTCAACACCAGGCCTGCCTGCAGCAAGCTTTTTGTACATATAACAATGTGCTACATTGTCACAAAAGTAGATAACGTCATGTTCTAACAGTTTTGCTCATTTCTGATGCAAGATGGTTTCTGAAAACCATTACGTGAACAGGTGCACGCTGCATCACAGTGTCAGCATATGTTTCCTTCTCAGTGACTGTCACATTTTCATGGAACTCAGCATGTTATGCCATTGATGCCCTAGCAAAATTCAAGTGGCGGTAGCGTTAACATCAATCAGTAGTGCTATCACATATCAATACATAAATCTGTTTAACGTCATGACAGTAATGACAAACCATCACAGCGAAGCATGCAATACTTCATGTGATGGCACATTATAAGCATGACTCACTGTGCATATGATGATGTTTGTGCAGTTGACAGGTTAAGTTCAAATCACTAAGACTATACTCAGCTACATGCGGGATGTCTGCACTGGCAAGAATAATCACTGTGTTAACTTTTGAACTGCTATGTAATTTGTGTGTTGGGTTTTTCTGTAAATATTATTGTTGTATGAGGCCTTCAGCTACAGTATTCTACATTTATGATTCCAAAAACTTCAGCACTAGCCCTGCATGGTACATTACCTTTTAGCAGCCATGTTACCAAAATGGGCTGACAATGACACCCTTGTGTCAATGCTACAGTAATAGCAAGCAATAAAAGGTTTAAACCCAGTGGTTACTCACATCTGATAGTCTGATACAAGGCCACAGAACTACCACTTCTTTTTACCCCACTCTGCAGTTTTTCTTGATTGAAGTAATCATGCCTATAAAACAAGAAAAATCATCTCAACAGAAGCAGAACATTTTTTGAACTTGTGCTATTGCAGAAACAGTTCTGGATTAAACATCTTACACTAATATCTCAGAATTTGCAGCAAACAAAATGGGAGATACACTTTACCAAATATGCCAAACTAAAAAGGGGGAGTAAACACTTTAAGACATAACCAGTACTTTTGATTCCGACTGCAACTTAGCATGAAAACAAGCCCTTCAGTTTGCTCTGGTGAGTAAACTTTTACTTTTATCGTACACACAGCAGTGACTGTGTGCAGCAAGCCTACGTGGTGCGATCAGTTTCTGAACTGACCTCAAGACAACAGCACTGCTGCTAGCACAACTGCTATGCCTAGATACAGATACAGCAGAGTCTGCTGAGTCATCTCCTGCTTGAATATCCATACAGCGCACGTGATTGTTGAGTAATATCACGTTAAGTACAAGCGTGCCTTCTTCCATTTTAGATTAACATGTACCTTGAGAATGGAAGACTCGACACAGCAACATATCTGCAACAGATTTTGCTGCAAACCGAGGATGAAATGCTACATGAAGTTTTGAAATGGTGAGAGTAGCTTTTGGAAAGCAGGAAGTGGGGGAAAATGGAAGTTTTTGAATGGTTTGCCTAATTCAAGAATGGTGCAACCTCAACTGAAGATGCCAAATGTTTGGGATATTCAATAACAAGCAAAAAGAGATGAAAATGTGAAACAAGTATAGAACTTGTTCTTCAAAACAGAATTACTGTATGTGAAGTTGGTAGCATGTGAACAATTTAATTTGGATCAGTTCAGAGCATTCTGAGAGATAATCTGAACTTGTCTGGACATTATTTACTCCATGCATGGGTAATTTAATCTGAACATGTCACACTGCTGCCAAATTTTTGCACTGCCTGCTGAGAGGAGCAGAAGAATCATTTTGACACATGCCAAAACCTTAAGACAAAGCTTGAAAGGGACCCAGAATTCCTTTCAAAGATTATCATAGGTGATGAGACAGGCTTACAGCACAATGTACAAATCAAGCAAGAGTTTAAGGTTGAAAAACACAAAATCTCCTTGCACAAAAATGGCAAGACAAGTTCACCAAAACTTCAACAGCATCCTGTTGCTTCAGCATTCAGACAGTTGTGAATCATGAATTTGTCCCATAAGGACAAACTAAGCCAACATAACCACACTGACACTTTACAGCATCTATGGGGAAAAATTCAGTGAAAATGACATGAAAAATGGAATTTGGAGGGGACTGTTTTCTCCATCATGACAATGCACCTTACCACTTTGCTTTGTATGTGAATTTCTGTCCACCAATAGAATGACTCTCATTCCACCCCCTCCCTACACACAAGATTTGTTGCTGTGTGACTTCTTTCTTTTCTTAGAACTCAAGATGGCGTTAAAGGGAAGGAGATTTAATGATATCGCCATGATTCGAGCAAAACTTGGGGATGGATTTGCTGATTTTCAAACAATGCACATCATGAAATGCTTTGAATGGTGGCATGACTGCTGGGCCCCCTGTGTAAGGCCCCAGGAAGACAACTTTCAAGGGACAACATTGATTCACAGGTAAGTGCTGTTACGGAGAAATAAATTCAGCCCAGAAACTGTTCGACTGCACATCAGCCACAATAAGCTTCTGAAGATTCAATTCTTCTGAAATGCTATGCCATGTTGACTGGTCACTAGTTATCAACATTTTGCAGGATCATAGCACCTGCATCTTCAGGGTCAAGCAATCCAAGAAGGGTAAGCCTGCTGGAAGATATGGTATAATTGACACCAAGATGGTTGGGGCAGAAAGCCAAAGGGAGTGGTAGAGCTAGGCACTGGTTACAGCCTTGGCAGACTTGCAGCGGTTTGTTACCCTGACTGCAAACTAATTAACTGTTAAATCATGAACATGCACTAGGGGGGAAACACCTAGTGTTGTGTACTGTGAGATCTGAGGTTCTCACACAGGTGGTTTTGAGTTTTCAGAGATTTAACACCATATCAAATGGCAAATAAATAGTGAATATCATATAATTGGTAACCGTTTACCAACTGTCACAGAAGAGTTGAATCTTCAGCTGTTGTATTAATCTGCAGCTAAATTGTACTGAACTAACTGCACACAGTGCGCTCGTTCCATACGGGCCTTCAGCTGCTGAGCCTGCTCACTACACTGCTGAAACAGCGCACAGTTCAGCCAGTCACGGTGACCAGAACTGTAGTCCGGGCATACACAGTAGCGCATGACTTTCACAACAGGCTGAAAATGAAATTAAAAACAGTTCACCACTAACATAAATGCAGTATATCTCTAGGTTACTCAACAATGCTACATCAACTCAACTCACAGCCTATTTTGTCAACATGCAGTAGACACAACAAGATGGTAAAAATAACCTAACCCACACATTAATGCAATACACAATTAACTTCCACTAATAAGTTATTTTCTTATGCTTATTTAATATGTTGCCTAATAATGCTGTCAATTGCTAAGATCACATAGTGTCAGTGGTAGATGAATGAATAAGTATGAAGTATTGGTGGAATGATCCTGACTGACAGGGGAAGAACAAAATACTTGGCAAAAAACTTGTCCCAATGTTACTTTATCCACCACAAATCCCATATGGCTGGCTGAACCTGACTCCCTACAGTGACAGGCTGGCGACTAACCACCCAAGCCACGGTACGGAAAATCTCTTCCTCTCACATGCACAGCTCTATCATAGAACAATAAGAATTACTCAGCATAAGATTGACTCACTGCATGGAAAATATGCAACCCAAAATAGCTCCATAGTGTAGCACACAGCACAGTAATTGGCAGTGTATTCTGATTAGATGTCCAGATGTTTACAGCTGGTAATAAGTAGCACTGTGGTAATATATACAGGAACACAACCACCCTGCAATGAAATGTAACTCTATCAGAAATGTCAGGTTATTCAGAGCTGATGGTAGCAGTTCTGTAGGATGTGACAATGTGCAGCTTGATGGATAGCCTACTGCAAAACATCTGTGTCTGTCTATAGAGCTACTTCACATCACGTCACACCATGTCATGTATGACTGTTACCTTCACAAGCAATACTACGAGACCCTCAATCTTTTGCTTTCATCACTGCTTACAGAGAGGTACATTTTCATTGTCTGGGTGCTAACACCTTGCAGTGGCTAACTTGTTTGTCTGCATCCGGAAGGAGATGTCTACCAGTTTCATTGTAATTGATGTGACTAGAAAGCAGGTTAAAGGAAGTATTTGAGGTTGAGGATTCAGGTCACATGGGATGTGACCTGTGTTACTGGGTGATCAGTCACTCACATTTCAAATGAATGCAACACCTTCATCTTCAAGAATCCTCTTGGACTGCTTGAGCTTGAGGCATTACAGTCCCACAAACATGTTGGGACCAAATCATCCAACAGCACAGTGCCACATCCTAGCAGACCTGAATGCTGAACTGCACAGTTGTGAGAAACTAAAATCTCACACATTTTAGGTTCTCATGCCAGTGACTTATGAAGGCTAATGTCTTCTGGGATGTCTTATGTCTTGGAATCTTTATGATGTTTTAGACAAACCTGCTGCTTCTATCTTCAGGACAGAAGAGACATTTTCACTGTTCTACCCTCAAGACAGTGACAGTCAGTTACTCAGTCTAAACAGCATCACACTCACTATCCTGTCTTGAAGATGGAGAATGCAGCAGATTTCTAAATAAAACTGGTACCTCTCTGCCAAACCAAATGGCAGCATGTTCGTTACTCACCACATCATGCAGTGAAAAACAAATAAGAGGCATGTAACAGTCTTCATGAAATGTAATTTCATCGTCTGGTTTTGATTCAAACTGTAGCATATCCTCATTAAATCTACAGGTACTGTACAAATACTAATGAGAATTACTGCAGAGATTCCTGCACATATATACCTGAAATAAAACATACAAACAATGTAACATTATCATATTATAGTTAAGAAAACTAAAGATGCTACATTAGTATCACAAACACAGCATTTCAATTTTATCTGATAACTACTGTTTCTCATTTTCCACCATGTGTGTGTGTGTGTGTGTGTGGGTGGGTGATGGGCAGAGTGGGGTCAGCCAATTAGAAATGGCAAGTAACAGTTGTTAAGCAATGACCCTACATAAATGTCTGCATAAAGGTTCCTATGTGATAGGACTAACTAACTAACTACCTAGCTAACTCAGGGAACAGTCCTTCCTGGAAAGCTACTAGTTCTTCAGCTAGTCATTTTATGGTACCAAAGGTTCACTCTCCTGCCAACAGCTCACCCTTGTTCCCAACCTCAGCCATATTAATTCAGTCTATACCCTTACATCCTGGTTTGTACATAAGTGGCTAATATATTATCCTCTCATCTCTACGTAGGTTTTCCAAGTTGTCTCTTTCCTTCCTGTTTCCCCATCAAAAGTGTGTATATATTTCTCTTCTCCCAACTACAATGCCATTCATCTCACTTTCCTTGGTTTTATCACCCACACAACATATACTGGGGAGTACAAAACATGATTCCCCTCATTACATAATTTTCTCCCATCTCCTGCTACTTCCTACCTCAAAATCATAAATACCTTACTAGCCCATGTTCTTCCCTTAATATGACAGACCAAGTTTCACACCTGTGTGAAACACCAGGCACAGTTACAGTTCTATATTTTTTAATTTTTATAATTTTAGACAGCAAACGGGCAGACAAAAGATTCTGGCATACAACAGGACTGGGAACAGTAAGTAGGCAGACCCAGTGGGAAGTTTTACATCAAAAAATGGAAACAATCTTCTTCACTTTTAGGGCTCTTTCCCCAGGGGTTAAAGGGACAGGTACAAGGCTGACCACTCACCTCTGTCTACTTACAAGTGCAATACATTGGCCAATACTTCCATTACCCCCATTATATCATCATGGGATATACAGGAGCAACTTGGCCTTTACTGTATGTTAACACGTAATATTATAGCCTCCCACCTACATCGACTTCTCACAAGTGAAATTTTTTACCCAGGTTATGAATATTTGTGTTTCCATATGCATGCCACATGTATATACGTACTCAAGCCTCCCTTCTTGGATTACAGGGTTGAATGTTTATACTGTTAAGCTCTGTAATTTTCTCCATTTCATGCTTACTTTAGCTCTCCTAGAGATGGATATTCTACAAACACTGCTGTTCAATGCTTTCAATAGGCAGCCTTACACAAGAGTTGGAAACAGCATTCCACAACCACACATAAGAATAAAGCTTAATGGTGCTCAGCACTCCTGCTTCACAAACAGCACACTTACAGCGGCAGTACCCCTGCTTCACCATCATTCAAGTCTCAAACTTAACATCAACCTGATCAAAGTAGTTTCACAATTTTGTGGTGTACCTGAGCACCTATGGGAAAATTCCTGTATATTACATGTACATTGGCCACAGTGGATACCTATCACTTCTTTTACAATTCATTATCACACTTCCATTTCTCATTTGACATTGTAATAATACCCATACATACGGGATGAACTGCATTATTTTGTACATACGATAATAACAGTAATAAAAAACAAATAAACTTACCTTAGACAATAACATGTGTACAAAAACATCAGGAGAAGTCCTCTGGCAAAAAATTCTGCATCGAAGCCCTTTTTATCATACGTTAAATAAAGACCGTGAATGTAATACGCACATACAACAACAGCAGTGAGCAGTACGTCAATAGCTACTACTTCATCCTTGATAAATACATTAACGGTAACAATGTTGAATGTATCTGTTACTCGACCTACGTACACTAACAGTTTTATAATACAGAGAGGCATACAGCTAATGCAGAAGCCAGCATTCCATAAAGATTCCGTAAGGCGAATTCGATACAGCAACGGCAAAGTCATTCGCCTCAAAAACACCTAAGAATAAAAGAGAGGGGTATAAATGCTCAGCTGAATACCACTAAAACTACTAAGTACTAGGATATGTGCAGTAGAATTCAACTCACACTGACAAATTTCCTGTACAAACTATAAATTACAGTCCACAATAAAACCACTGACAAAACCCATGATGTTACGACGGTGGATGAGAACTGATTACCACATTCATATGTAGAATGTGGGACATTTTCAAACGAAGTGCCTGCTACACTCGAGTCTCTTGATGACATTTGCATGCAGATAACATGCCTAACATTCAGCTTGCAACGAGGACCGAGACGATTTGCTCGACTAAGCTACCGAACCTTTCCAGCTAATCCCTACATTTTATCCACTGCCGTCACTGTGGTTAGCACAGAACGTCAACGAGCCGGCACTATGTCACTTCAGTTGCATTCCGTGGTTGTATCATCGACGACCGCAAAGTTCAAGCCTCTAACCTATCTTGTGATGGGCTTCTCCGTGTCGAATGTTGCGAATATCTTCATTCTCATCATTTTGCATGACGTATGTTTTCTACCTAAAAACTACGATCAACCCGAATTATATCGTGCTGAAATTCTAAATTTTATTTTCTTCCGCTCGTTGAAATATTCCGAACAGGTTCAAACTGTTCCAGTATGTAAGAGAATGGTTTAATCAACGTAATATTAATATGGATCCTAAAGATGTAGGATGGGTGTCAAATTAGGGGAAAGTTAAAAAATTTGTTTTGCTTCTTGCAGCAAACACACTGTCACGTTCCAGAAAATAGGAGTAGATTTCTCCGAAAATATGGTTTAATTTCTATTGTACCGCAAACTGTCACATCCCGGATGTTAATAATCTTCCTGACGAGAAACCAGTTTCACATTGGTGATGATTATAAGTCTGCTGGTATGTTACCGTTTCGATTGGAGAATGGTTACGGACGTATCAGAGGAGCGTAATGCCTCTGTCTTTAGACTCAAACAGATCGAAGAGTGCCCCCCCCCCCCAAAAAAAAAAAAATCGTGAATGTGTTCCTGTCGTGGACAGTTGTTTCAGGCTTGGAGGGGTGCGGAGACTTCAGTTGGATGGCGATTCAGATGTTGACGCCGGATGCAATGTGAAATACTTTGTCTGCTTAAGATGTCAGAAGTGCATGCAAGATGTCACGAAGTGGGGAAAGAAACTCTAGTAGAGGGATATTTAATGAAATGGATCAGAGTGTGCGTATGGCTATCCTGTGCGAGCAAGAGGGCGCAACCAGTGAGGTGGTTCGTGTTGACGTGTGTGTAGTGGTGTGGAAGGGTTGATGTGAAGTTACCAGTTCAATTGAACGTATTAAAAAGTGATATAGTATGAACGCATTCAAGCGAGATAAAAAGGAAGAAGAAGAGGGTACGTATCAAACTTACGGCATTTATTAGTGGCGCTGTTTCTGGAAATTTAAGTTCTGAAAAGTGTCGTAAATTCTATGTTGTGCAGAAAATGTCAGCCTTCTGTTACGTTCTTCTAGGATTTGACGCCACGTAATTTGATCAGTAGGCCGTAACGCTTTGAGACAAGCTGCTGCTTTCACCCTTATGGTAGACGATTGGCAATTTTGTTAGCAACCGTCGGCTGGTAGCTCTGCACGTTGTAGCGCGGTGATTTTGTAACGTAGTTGACAGGGTGTTAAGACGATCCCATTGTACGTAAATAAATATAGAGGGAAGCAAACACAAATATCTGAGAAGAAATTGGTACTCATGTTAAAAGACGTGCAATGAAATTAAGTTGTGTGTAAGGAATGCCGCAGTTTGTGACCACCAGTATTCATGTAGGTTACTCACGTGACACACTGAACGTTTCGTTTTGTTTCTTTATACTATAGATACGTTTAAACTTATTTGCAGGAGGTGGAAATCCTTTCCAAAACATTGAGAAGACTACTGTTCTGCAGGAAGCTCGTACTTTTAATGACACTCCTGTGAATCCAAGAAAATGCACCCATATTCTAACCAAAATCTTGTATCTCTTGAACCAGGTAAGTATTCTGACGGTTGAGAGTATTAATTGAAGTTCCTGTATGATGCATAGGGGTAGTGTTTTGCTGTTGAACTGTAGGCTTGTTACTTTCTTATATCCAGTATTCAGTCACAGTAAAATTACATGCCTTTCAGCATATTATAAAGATTCTAATCAGTTAAGAATCAAAACATTTTTTGAATTTGTTAAAAATATGGTATTGCTTTGTGTAAGGTCATTATTTTCTTCTGGCATGTTGGTCACTTTTTGCTGCTATCCCACTGCCAGTTCTAGTGGCCACTGATTTGGCTGTGCTTTATATGAAGAGCAAGCCAATGAGTTGATAATGATATGTGTTAGATACAATAAGGACACCGTGTTTGTAATATTATTTTGTTACAGATAATGTCCACTATGGTGTTTCTTTTGGTCCCCAGTGGTATTGGTGTTTAAACTGGGAGGGTGGGGAGTAACTTACATGTTTTAAAGCTTGCTGTATTCAATACATTACAATTGCTGTATTTTGTTTAGTGTCACATGTTGTATGAATGATGAGGATCTTGACAGCAAAAGAAAAGGTAAAATTGTGCGATATGTATCTGTATTTAATAACTTTGAAACAGAATAATTCTACTCTTGTATTTACTTTAATCTCATCTTTTGGAAAAAATATGTGCCAACTTTTCCACATTATTTCATCCCATATAAATTCAGAAGTTACTTGTGAAGTGAGATGTGTTCCACCCCCCCCCCCCCCCCCCCCCCCCCCACCCATTTCTTCTCTCCCTTCCCCCCCCCACCCCCCCACACAGTGGGGGGCGCGGTGTGCGCGTGTGTCTAACTCC
>Ga0131853_10003893_pt1 | contig 26797 bp, 14 predicted proteins | sample TergutLab28metaG_FD_92764 | JGI IMG/M metagenome (GOLD analysis project Ga0131853, IMG submission 92764) | Labiotermes labralis P1 segment gut microbial communities from Petit-Saut dam, French Guiana - Lab288 P1 (version 2) (version 2) | ecosystem: Host-associated > Arthropoda: Insects >... | reverse complement strand
GTGTGTGTGTGTGTGTGTGTGTGTGTGTGTGTGTGTGTGTGTGTGTGTGTGTGTGTGTGTGTGTGTGTGTGTATGTGTGTGTGTATGTGTGAGTGTGTGTATATGTGTGTGTGTGAGTGTGTGTGTATGTGTGTGTATGTGTGAGTGTGTGTGCGTATGTGTGTGTATGTGAGTGTGTGTGTGTGTGTATGAGAGTGTATGTGTGTGTGAGTGTGAGTGTGTGTTTGTAAGTGTGAGTGTATGTATGCGTGAGTGTGTTTGTGTGTGTACGTGTGTGTGTGAGTGTGTGTGTATGTGTATGTGTGAGTGTGTGAGTGTGTGTGTGTGTTTGTGCGTGTGTGTGTATGTGTTTATGTGTGTGTATGTGTATATGTGAGTGAGTGTGTGTGTATATGTGAGTGTGTGTGTATGTGTGAGTGAGTGTGTGTGAGTGTGTGTGTATGTGTGTGTGAGTGTGAGTGTGTGTGTGAGTGTGTGATTGTATGTGTGAGTGTTTGTGTATATGTGAGTGTGTGTATGTGATTGTATGTATGAGTGTGTGTATGTGTGAGTGTGTGTGTATGTGAGTGTGTGTGTATGTGTGAGTGTGTGTATGTGTGAGTGTGTGTATGTGTGAGTATGTGTGGTGTGTGTGAGTGTGTTTCTGTGTGAGTGTGTATGTGTGTGTATGTGTGAGTGTGTGAGAGTGTGTATGTGTGTGTGAGTGTGTGTGTGAGTGTGTATGTGTGAGTGTGTGTATGTGAGAGTGTGTATGTGTGTGTATGTGTGTGTATGTGTGAGTGTGTGTGTTTGTGTGAGTGTGTGTGTATATGTGTGTGTGAATGTATGATTGTGTGTGTGTGAGAGTATGTGTGTGTGTGTGAGTGTGTGTATGTGTATGTGTGAGTGTGTGTGTGTATATGTGTGTATGTGTGAGTGTGTGTGTATGTGTGCGTTTGTGTGTTTGTGGTGTGTGTATGTGTATGTGTGAGAGTGTGTGTGTGTATGTGTATGTGAATGTGTGTGTGAATGTGTGTGAGTGTGTATGTGTGCGTGTATGTGTGTTTGTGAGTGTGTGTGTATATGTGTGTGTATGTGTGTGTGTGTGTGAGTATGTTTGTGTGAGTGTGTGTGTGTATATGTGTGTGTATGTGTGTGTGAGTATGTTTGTGTGAGTGTGTGTGTGTGTATTTTGTGTGTGTGAGTGTGTGTGTATATGTGTGTGTGTGTATGTGTGTGTGTGTTTGAGTGAGTGTGTGTGTGTGTGTGCGGATTGCTGTATTGTATCTTATAATTTTAATAATTCGTAACTTCAGCTAACGCAACTGTAAACTCCCTGAAGATGGATGTATTAACATCGAAACATTTCGGAGTAATTTAATATACATTTACAGTACTTATTTGTGCATATGTTGGTATATAAAATACATTTGTTTTTCAGAATGCTCGGTATGAATATAAAAGTAAACTTATAGGTTTGTTTGAACAATAATTAGAGCATGGAAGCCAGCATAGCAAATCGGGGTAGTGACTAGGCTACGGGTTGAGCAATCGGCGAAATGTGGTTCGATTCCCCACAGAGGCACGAAACGCTACTCTTCCCCAAAGCCACTAACAGGCTGTGTGGCCCACAGACCTTCCTGTTTAGTGGGTACAGAAGGCCCTTTCCCGGCGTTAAAGCAACTGTTGCGTTAACCTAACGACTCACCTCCAACTACTGCCAAGGTTCAGAATGAGTGGAGCTTTGCTTCCACTTCGTCGTACGCATTCATGACGCGCGAAGGGAGAGTAAGATCTTTAACAAACGTAATATAAAAAGTCTACTTTTTTGTGTAATTATCCCAATGAAATATAACTTATTTGTCAACAGCTGCAATAAATTACTTAGTATCAAGTGTATTCCAGTCAAAGCATTGTACCACAACGAAAGCGACGATCAGTGTGGAGGGGTTATGTAAATTTTCCACCAGTGACGTATAAAAATTACGGAAGCTGATGTAAACTGGCACGAATTATTACAGTTCGTTCGAAAGCAGACAGAGATGCAGTCTGAAGCCAATTATTTCGTGCTACTGATGTGTCTGTCTGTGGCTACAATTCATGCCGCAACGTCCTCTGGCGACGACTATATTTTTCCTGAAGGTTTCATGTTGGGTTCGGCCACGGCGGCTCATCAGATTGAGGGAGGATGGAAAGAGGACGGTAAGAGCAAACAGAAAGGCACCAACTTGCTTATTGATTTTGTTCCTTCAAACGAAAATTGATTTCTTATATCACAGAGAACACAACTGGTCTCCTTTATAAACAGAACGGATTTATGGCAATAATTGTTGTTTGTTGTGAGAACTCTATCACTGTTTGTGCAAAAGGCATAGATTTGGAATGTTACAGCGGGTGGTACATATAGTTACAAATGGCTTTAAACGTCTAATCCGAAATCAATAATCAGTACCGCTAGAAACATTCTGCTCATATACTGTAAGTATAAATAAACTATACCATTACCATCTTTTCTTGCGAAGGAATCAGACAACATACATCTGAACATCAGACACTGAATATGAATCATGACCGTGCAAAAAAGGAATATTTAAACTTATATAATAAAACCAACAAATGGAAAGGTACATATTATTAATTAACGACATGTTTCGACAGCATCTGCTATCATCATTCGGATAGTTTTACAAGACTACCAAGAATACAATAAACTGCCAAACTGTATAAGTCCAAACACACAGCGTTATGACAGTGTCTCGATCAATCCATATGGTCACAAATCACTAGCTTATTTATTATTAAAAACAAATAAAATTTAGTTGCTAAAAACAAATCTAACTGGGTGGATTGTTGTATGAAGTTAAATTACGCTCTGTTTACTGCGTATGGAGTTGTATCGCACGGGGGGTCGTTGTAAAGCTACACATGGTGCTGTTGTAAAGCTACACATGGTGCTGTTGTAAAGCTACACATGGTGCTGTTGTAAAGCTACACATGGTGCTGTTGTAAAGCTACACATGGTGCTGTTCGCAAAAGCGATTCAACCCTTTAAACGCCGAATTAAATTCCATCTGCAATTTGCTGGCATTATTAGGAGCTCACCATATTCTCCACGTTAGCAGGATAAGGGTTAAACGTGGTGGTAATTAATAATATGATAATACACATTGTATGCATGTACATTTGTTGGTTGTTTGTATAAGTTTAAATAGCAGGCTTTTGTATAAGTTTAAATACAAGCGTTGCAATCAACCTACTCGACAACCTCAGAAATATCTGCCGCTTATGGCAGGAAATGCACAAGGATCACGTAATAAATACTGTTCTGTCGTACATAAAATATTCCGTGGTTTATTAGTGATGTGGTATCAGTGCCGGTTTACACACACACACACACACACACACACTATCTCAATACGTAGCATAACTACAGAAAAGCTAACAGTTTTTCATCTACTCAAGGAATTCCTCGCATTGTATGGAAACAAAATTCATCGCCGCATTCAAAAAAGCTCACCCCCTTACCTCTGTTCTGGGCCAGATCGACCCAGTCCACGTATTTGAACGCTATGTATTTAATATCCATTTCGATATTATCCCTCATCTATGCCAAAGTCTTCCAAGTGGCCTCTTTACTACCAGGCTTCCCCACCACATCTACAGGCATATTTCCTCTCCCCCATACATGCTACATGTTTCTCCTATCTCATATCTCAATAAATAAAAGCATTTAAAATTAGAGATTCTCTCTATTATGACCCGGCATATGAAACCATTTCTTCATTTAGTTGTGAAAAATTATCTGTCATTTTATGTGTAGGTTTGTGTTTACGTGTTTTTTTGTGTGTGTATTTGGAGGGAGTAAATCTAAATTCGCCTGCTCCGCCAAGCCTGTCTAGGCCGTTTAACCTAAAAATATGGTGGCAGGTTGATAGCGTATACAGGTCTATACAGAACGCTTGAACAAGTTTAAGCGAGTTATTAACATAAAAACAAAGAAATAAATGTCACATAAACATGTATCCGGTTATTTGTGTGTTTTTTTTTTAAGTTCCACTGAAAAATTACTCATACATTCAAAAATAAATATCTTCAATTTGTAATACTTTATTTATAACTGACTTAATACATTTACACTATAAATTCCCAGTTTAACAACTGCTGAGTTATAATTGTACATCGTCTCACAATTCACATCCAATTCTTAAAATGTCCTCCACGTGAAGAAATGCACGCATGGACACGTCTGATCATGGACTGTCGCAAAATTTCAAAGGTCCGGAAATGGTTGTTAATGGGTTGACAAGACATAAACATGTGTTGCTGAAGTTTATCTTCATTTTCATTTGGCGCTGAATATAGTATGGTCTTAAAGTGTATCCACGGATAAAAATATAAGGTACTGAAGTGCGGTGAATACGGGGGCTGGATCTTAAAACTGTTTCCGGACATACATGATAGGAACTTTTCCTTTGTTTTGATGTTGAGAACTCCTGGTGTATACATTTCTTTCTATTTTAAGGAAGGGTAATACAGGATAAAGATACAGCTATATCAGTTATTGTATGTTTTAGGCAAGGGTGTAAATATCTGGGACACATTGACACACGATCATCCTGAACTGATTGTCGATAAAAGTAATGGCGACATAGCCTGCGATTCATATCATAAGTACAAAGACGACGTGCAGCTGCTGAAAGATTTGGGGGTGAGTATTGTGGCACTCCAAGACTGCTCAAATTTTTACCTTGAAGAAGGAGGCAATATGATCATCCTACAATTTTGTTCCCACCTAAAAACTAAACACGGTGTCATAAAACAACACTACTAACGTTCACCATGGTAGAAACTAACCACAAGCTATATTAGTCCTAACATCATCATCATCATCAGATCTTTTCTCACACACGGACGCATAAATTTATTTTAAAACCATTCTCGGCCTCAGGACAAAAGCATCTGCGCGTATTTATCCGGCGCTCTTCTGCCTTAAAAGCTACCTACTTGTCCAGCACCTGGTTTAATGAAACCTGGTATAGTGAAAATCTGTTACTATGAGCACGGACCACTTATGTCTCGAACCGAGAGATTCCTCTATATGAAGTCACGTGCGGGAGGCGCTCTCATTGTCATTTGTGATGCAATGTCAGCCGTTAATCGCAGATCTGATTTGGAATTCTTCGGACGAATTTGTATGTACCGAAAACTCTAATTCCAGTCTGTTTAATTTTCTGACTTAAAATCATTGTTTTTCGCCTGATGTAAGAGGGGCCATTAGCAAACAGTAATTTAGTCATTTTCAAAACACATGAGACGCTTCGAAATCTCGATTCATTATTGTTGCATTCATCAATACATTACATTAAAATACAATAAATAGTTATTACTGAAAATTTGATTTTTCGTCCACTGGCTTTCCTTACATTACCGAATTGAAAATCGAAGCAACCTACGTCTCAACCTAAGTCTCAACGTGTCCTTATTTAGCCTATCTCTCATAGCAACAACGGACATAGTTGAATTTTCTTTATCTCGTATAACCCAGTTTTACCAGTATTCTTATCACGTAAGCGGAAATTTGTATGGTATATACACCTTGACGTGTAAAGTCAAGTTTTTCTACGTCCATTAAAGTTTATCTCCTAGAAGCTATAATTAATGGTGCGATGTTTATGACAGCCAGACAGGTTACGTACGTATGAAGTAATATTTAAGTGCTTTCGTCTAACCACCGCTGCCGTGGAAAAACAAAAATTATTGCATATTCTGATTGTATGTTTGTAGCCTTAATCATCCAGCATTCAAAGCGCGTGTACCGTATTTTATTTTCATTTCTGCTTCTTACCATATTCTCCACGTTATCACACAAATGCCAAGATTTTCGGATCAAAAAGTCACGCAGTAGAAAATGTGTTGTTTTTCTCTTTCATATCCGAGCACTGACGTCACTATTTTATTTAAAAATCCGACTAATGCACTAACAAATGTTAACACTACTCTTCTCACATTGTTCATTGCTACATGTTTCAGCCCTCAAGGGGCCATCCTCAGGGAGTATTGACACATTTCGTGAGCAGGATCACCAAAATATGTGTATCGTACTGCCTGAGGGTGGCCCCTTGAGGGCTGAAACATGTAGTTGTGTAACAGTGCGAATAAAAGGTGTTAACATGTATTAGTGAATTAGTTGGATTTTAAGGTGAAACAGAAAAAGTGTCTTTATTGTTGCACCGTGCATTTTGTAGTTTATTTAAGTAACACGCCAACAAATGCACATATATGGTCTTTAATAATCTAAAATTTACATTAAAACACTTGAAACGCTCCTACATATTTCGATCATACGATCATCCTCAGGAAGTATACTTTGTTCCTTGCTAAATTTACAGTTTAAAACACTCAGTTATTTACTTCGTTATATTAATTTGGTGTTGTGGCAGCATGTCTGTAAGCAAAAATAAGTTTACTAAATAGATTGTTAAGGCAATATAGCAATAATTCAGTTTAGTAACAATAATTATTATACACAAATAATTAGGCCATATTGGTTAGAGTTTCAGTTGTGCTTACCGTGTGTTATGTGGAGCGTTTAAGTGTTTTAATGTAAATTTTAGATTATTAAAGACTGTATGTGTGCACGTGTTGGTGTGTTACTTAATTACAGAAAAAGTGTGTTTTGATTTTCTTTACAACTTAGGTCTGAGACATTTCTCATTCTAAATAGAATTCAGCTTAGATATTAAAATAAACGTACGCAGGACGTCATGTACGTCACCTCTATTTATGTTCGGATTTTAATGAACCTTGAATTTTGACAGGTTTTGGAAAAAAATCATAAAATATGAAATTTCATTAAAATCCTTCCAGTGGCAACCGAGTTGTTCCACGCGGACGGGCAGAAAGATGGACAAAAACGGCGAAGCTTAAAAGTCGCATTAATAATTTTTGAGCATGCCTAAAAAAAGCACTCGTCTAGATATTACTGAATAATATATAACATTCTCTCTGCGTGTGAATGAATTAAACCATATAACGAAAATGTTATTGACACTGCTACTGACAAACCCAATATTGCTTAAGCCTTGCAAAGGATACAGCTGTTCCACATGGGTGCAACAGAAGGTGTAATTTCCAATTCGGTTTTTCCTTGAATTATTTAATTACTGATTTAACAGATCTTACCATTGTCCACATGTACATCAGGCAACAAAGTGCTCGAATTAAAATAAGGATTTTAACAACTTCTAGACACAACAGGAGAACATAAAATAAAGAAATATGAGACATACATAAAATGCTTATATTCTAATGCTACATGAAGACTGTAAAGAATTGTGCAATTTGTGAGCGCTCACAAATTTAAACATATATGTGAATTTGGTTTGGAATTTACAGTCATGGATTTTAATGCCTGCGGATGGTCTACACGACATAAATAAGAAGCATATGTTATCGAAAGCAAAAAAACTTTTTTGTAGCTAACGGCAGTACGTACGACAATGTTCATACGATGTGCCACAAAGGAATGGACTCCACCAAAAATCATCACCTAATATAATTTAGGTGATCAAATGATGAAGAACGAGATAGGTAGGACATGTGGCACATATGGGGGGAGGAGAGGTGCATATAGGGTTTTGGTGGAGAAACCTGATGGAAGAAGGTCACTTGGAAGACCTAGGCGCTGAAGGGAAGATAAATTTCAATGGATCTTCAAGAAAAAGGATATGGTCATAGACTGGATTGTTATGATTCAGTATAAGTGTATGGATGGCAAGCTGCGCTGAAAGGCACAAGTCAAGAAAAAATGTGACGAGCTTCGACTGAAATACAAGAAAATGTATTGGCTCACTGGAAGAAGATCGGTCCTGTCGATAAACAATAAGCTGATACTGTACAAACAAATATTGAAGCCTGTGTGTGTGTGGACCTACGGCATACAGCTATGGAGATGCACAAAACAGAGCAAAATTGACATCATTGAACGATTTCAAAACAAGGTGCTTAGGAACATCGATGATGCACCTTGGTATATCAGAAACGCAGACCCCCCATAGGTACCTTCAAATGGAGTTAGTTATTAATGAAATTGGGAAGTTCGCCAGGAAGAATGAAGAAAGGGTTCTCCACCACATCAACGGCGAAGCGACCCAGCTGCTCGACAACAGTGAACTTCTGCGAACGCTTAAAAAAACCCTTTTGAGTTAGTGTAGTGGTCACTAAAAGCAGAGCACATTGAAGTGCACCATAAGCACTATTAGTGTTTGATAAAAACAGGGCACAGTGTTAGTGCAGTAATCACCGCCAACAAAGGAAAAGAAAATGCGTAAGCACAACAAAGCGAAACAGGTAGAACCGCTGGGCGACAGCTGAAGTTAATATTCATTTAACAACATAAGTCAGAGCAAAATAGTTTGTTAGTCTTAAGACTGGATGTTGTTGTAATTAAGCACCGATATGTCGTTTAATAATAAAAAGGATAGATATAGTTGGCTGTTTCTTGTGAACACTGTACTCAACCTTTTGGGTGGCGGCCATCAGCAGTAAAGACCTCAAAGTTACACTTACATTGATTCAATCCACCTTTCACAGTGGTGCTGGGACCATTCGCAGTGCTGTTATGCTCAGTGTCTGTTTCTGAAAAGCCGATGGGACAATCATGAACAGCTCCGCAAGATAAGGCGAATATTTTCTCAAAACGAGTAGCAATTTTATTTTTCACTTTATGTTAACTTCGAGATTTGCATCTTACGTAACACATTTTTCATTATCGTCTATTCATTAGAGACTTCAGTTTATTAAAATATTATATTTCACCTTCCCTTTCGTTATTGTGTTGAAAATGAATTACTGTGAAACCAACTTTATTGTCATTCTATTGTATAGCAAATCACACTCCGAGATATGCTCAGCTTCCTTAAACCCTCAGATCCAGAAAACAACAGCAACCACGTATTATCTTTGCAGGCACAAGTTTACCGCTTCTCTATCTCTTGGGCTCGCATCTTGCCTGGAGGATATGATAACGAAGTGAACCAGGCGGGCATTGACTACTATAACAAACTCATAGACGAGCTACTAGCCAATGGGATAGAGCCGATGGTGAGTGAAAGTTTCCATTGAAATGATGAGAAACATTATTTCGATATGTGGCTTTGTATATGCTATCGAAACTGAATCGAAAAATCTCCTAATTCCGTCAATGCAATTTCATTAATAAACAATTCTTTATGACATACGAGCTTTGCTACGTGTTTCGGCTTTGTAGTAAAACCAGCCTGATTCGAACTACTATAAAAATGTATAAACATATCACACATCAAAACAAAATGGCAATGGGATATCACAACTTGTAATTTATTATGTACATTAGTCGCTCAAAATTTTCAGTTATTGCTGTGTTATTATATTTAGTTAAATTACGTAAAATTTAATCCTTTAACACGTTCCAAAACTTAAAAATTGTGTGCACTATTTGGAACGGGGTAAGGATAATATAATTAAAGAGTAACAGAAGGTAATATCAACTAACATACAAGTTATTAAACTGCTTAGAAAGTTTTAGTAATTATATTTTATATAATTTTAAATAAATTTAATAACATCAAAACAACAAAAACATTGGGCTAAATAATGTACATAAAAATCTGTACCGTGCGAGATCTCACTAACATTTTTTTCATATGTCAGAAATTTAATGTTACGATTTTCAGTTATTATGGTGTTTAGTGCGTAAGGCTGACAACCTTACCACCATCCTGGGCCGTTGTCATGAAATCTGGGAACCTTAAGTTCCTGGAACCCTCTGGGCCACTCCAGGCCTGTAACGGGACTGCTTTACCTTTTACGATTGCTGTAAACACGACCCTCCAGAAACCGGCAGAAGTCGCAGTAAATAATATCAGAGCAACATGTTTACAGAAACCACCCTACCTCCATTCCACCAGGAGTGGGATTCGAAATTCCTTGGCCGTATATGTACGTGTAGGGGACCGCGGTAGCACAGTGGTTAAAGTGCTGTGCTACAAATCGAAGGTCATTGGTTCGATTCCAGATAGTGTCATTGGAATTTTTTATTGACATAATCCTCCCGATCGTACTATGGCCCTGGGGTCGACTCAGCCTCTAACAGAAATGAGTAACAGGCGTATTTCCTGGGTGTAAATATGGCCGGTGCGTAAGGTTGACAACCTTACCACCGTCCTGAACTATTTTCACGTAATTTGGGAACCTTAACTTCCTCGAACCCTCTGGGCAACTCGGGCCTGTAATGGGACTGATTTACCTTTATGTGTGTGTGTGTGTGTGTGTGTGTGTGTGTATTTAAAATACGCAGAATATTAACAGTGTTTGACCTTGCTGTATCTCGTTGAAGAAATACTTCAGTGAGGTTATAACACATTCCTTGTAAAAGTGGAATAAAATTTCTCTACAACAAGTGACCCGTATGGATGTGAGTTCGTATAATTGTCGAGCATTGCTGGCACCTCAATGATAACAGCATACAGTGCACACCAAACAGTACACTTTTCTGGAGGGAGTAAAGCATTTCAATCAAAAACTGTCCTCATCCGTAAAACAAATATTTTTGAAATACCAATATTTACTTCAATAAAATATAAAAACGTAGCCACGTATGACGATATTTGTTACATCAATTATTGTTTCTACAATCTATATTGTAAGGAATCATATCTAGTAAGTTTCGAACTAAAAACGGAATGAAAATTAATGTACATTAATTTTGAATTTTAAATTTTAAAAAATAAAAGAAAACTCCGATTTATCAAAAACAAGTTTCGTTTCCGTTCTATTCCAGGTGACCATGTATCACTGGGACCTGCCTCAGCGGCTTCAAGATTTGGGCGGATGGCCTAACATCATACTAGCACAATATTTTGAGGAATATGCCCGCATACTCTTCACTAATTTTGGAGACAGGGTGAGCTCGCGTTGGGTTCATTTTATATTAAATTACCACCAATATGCAACAACGCAAATATTCCAGAAGATGTAATTAGCTGTTAGGCTTATATATAATGAACATACTGACATGCATGTGTGAGCCGGGACAGCTCAATCGGTATAGCGACTCGCTACGGGCTGGGCGGTCTGGGGATTGAATCCCGGTGGGGGACGAGATTTTCCGCACCCGTCCAGACCGTCCTCGGGGCCTATACAATGGATACCGGGTCTTTCCCGAGAGTAAAGCGGCCGGAGGCTGGCGTTGACCACCCACTTCCATCTAGCACCGAGGTTAAAGAAAATGTAGAACTATACCTCTACTCCCCCTCTGGGCCTTCGTAGCCTGTTCTAGGGTGAACTTTACTTTACTTTTACTTTAATGTTATGCATGTGGCTGTACACAATCCCCTGAGGCAATTCATAGAGCACTGGTGTGAATACGATTTTGATCTGACATCAAAAGAACGTATCATGCTACAAAAACAGCCAGCCATCAATCCAGTCAAGCATTAGAATAAACAGTTACGCAACTAGCTGATAAACTAATCAGTCGGTCAAGCACTTGGTTAAGCATTCATACTCGGCCAATTAATCAGCCACTTACGTAAGTTACCAATCGATCAGCCAGACAGCCAATTGGTCACTCAATCAGCAGATCAGTTAGTTGCTTATTTAGTCTACTGGTCAGATTGCCACTTATTAAATCAGTCCGTCAAAAGGTTGGTCACTTAATTAGTTACCCTGGTTATCAGTCGGGCAGCCAATTGATAGCCAAATTAGTCGATTAGTCAGAAGGTTCAGCAGTCAGCTAGTCAGATGACTGAACCAATTATTCAATTGGTCAAGCGGTTATTTAATTAGTAATCCAGGTGATAATTCATACAGCCAGTTGGTGAACTATTCAGGGGATCAGTCAGTTAATTCAGCAGTCAGCTAACTAGATAACCACTTAATCATTCAGTCAACAAGTTCATAACTTGAAAGTTAAGTCAGCTACGGTTAAACAGTCAGCTAGTCAGATAGTCATATGGTCTATTAAAGAGTTCGTCATGCAGTTCATTAGTTAAACAGCCAGCCAGTCAAATCAGCAAACGCTTATCAAAATCATGTTATTCTTAAAAGAATCATGAAAAATGTTCTTTTGTGCCCTTCTTCTACACATTTCATTTCAGTGCATATTTACGCATCCACTTCTTCTCTCGCATTATTTCTATCATCTACTTTTAAATAACATGAGTTAAGTCGAGAGTTTAAATGATATAAACACACATTAAATATGCTGGCCAATTAACTCAACTGGCCCATATTGGACATAATTTCCGAAAATAAATAAATGTTACACGAACTACCGTAGAATGATATTTTCAGGTCAAGCTGTGGTTAACATTCAACGAACCAATGGCTTTCACGTCGGGTTACTCATCTGACAAAATATTTGCCCCAGCAATCAAGTTACCAGGCCTCGGTGACTACTTGGCTGCGCACACGGTGATCTATGCACATGCCACGGTCTACCATCTGTATGATCAGCTGTTCAGAAATAAACAACAAGGTACTGCAACATTAACAACAAAAGCTGGTAGCAGATGACATTGAATAGGCTTTACGTCTTCTGAACCGTGCAACGTGATATACGTATTTAATAAGAACAAACAAGATCCACACTTTTTACATTAATGATTTAAGTCAATTATATTGTTTTCGACATGTTTCGAACAACTAAATGTTCATCATCAGAAAATATGTACAAGTAGCTTTGCGGTGTTTTATCATGATTTATATATGCAGTCTAGTCGCTGACAGAATGTGTTAAAAACAAAATTCCTGGTGATGAACACATAGTTGTTCGAAACATGTCGAAGATAATATGTATAATTGAATTAAATCTTTAATGAAGATGTGTGCATCTTTTTTGTTCTTCTTACATATTGAATAGGCTATTATGTTTCAGTAAAATAATGCGCTATTGTTGCATAATCCTGTTAGAAGTCGGTACAACATAACAAAGATCAAAGTTTTGACAGCCAACTTGTACGTTCATCCATTCACTGTTGATACTTAAAACAGTAAAGATACACAAATTAGTTATAAACAAACTAAATTGAAAAGGTGAAGTTGTCTCTTGTAGCGTAAGCAGAATTAAACGTAGGGCTGCACTCCTTCTACACCTCGGGTGTAGGGTAAGTGGTCAGCTCATGCTTCGTTCGGCGAAATGGTACCCGTACTTTTTGAGTAGGGGGCATAATGGGTACCAAAACTTTGAAGAAGAGAGAAATCCCTTCACCTTGCCAGGAATTGAAGCCCGAATCATCTATCTCAGTCCCTATAACGACTGAGCTTTTTATCACATTGTTTTAACGACAGGTTAAGAGCCTTCTCCAAATCGAGTTCTCCAGATAGTGTGATCTACTGCTTCCTCTGTCAACTTACATTAACTTCTCGTTTCCTGAAGGTCATCCAGTAGCTGTTTACGTCTTCTTCCTCATCTTCCTTCCTTTATGAGCTATCCAGGCCCAATATACTAAACGCGCCACGAGTTTGATAAGGTGCACTAAATGTAGTTTTGCCAGGTCTGCATATATAGTTACATAATATTCAATCAGTAGAATTACAGCGTAAGAGTGACCGAGATATTTTTAAGAACACAAAACCCCACGGCGCCTTAAAAAACACCTTAATCTGAATTTTTATGAAAACTTCACACTTCTCTTTGACAGTGAACAACCCAATTCGCGAACTTCCAAAATAAAATATAGCATTTTAATACTGCTTAAAAAATGCGAAATTTTATCGACCTTATGCTCATTAACTCTTCGGACAGAAAAATGTGTGTATGTGCCGTAAGTGTTGAAAAAAGGAAAAGCAGGCAAAACCATGGTTCTCAGACGTAACTTGTATTAGAACTGAGTCCTTCAAATGTGAGTGTGACCTCATAGGTTCTGAATTTGTTTCCCTGGGCACAAAACTTTCGAAAAGGAAAACCTCTCCCTTCTTCTTCGGGGTAAACCCGAAGATGGAAGCAGAAATTTTCCGAAATTCTGTCAGTTTCCTACCAGAATACAAGACTTCATAATTACGAAAACCACGACCTAAAACGTAACAAATATTCCTCTTTTCCTCTTTAAGGTGTATTTACCTATGAAATTATGGGTTGTGCTTCTTTTTATCAAATGTAAATTGTTGAACTGATGTCTCTAATCTGTAACGTTTGGTAGAGCTGTTTGTGTCTGTATGCACAGGGAAAATTGGAATTACTCTTAACATCAAATGGTGCGAGCCAGCGACAAACTCTACACAGGACGTAGCAGCCTGTGAACGGTTCCAGCAGTTTAACGTAAGTAAACGTTGTTAGAAAAACGACAGGAAATGTGCGTACAAATTTACGTTGGGGCGAGTTCGCCCTACCACTGTGGCCACGGAAAGGCAAAAACACATTCCCTTTTTAGGCGCGTTCGCAAAATTGCGAAAAGCGACTACTAGCTTCGTCATGCCTGTCCGTCCGCCCGTAGGCATGGAACAACTTGGTTCCCACTAGACTGATTTGCATGTAATTTTATATTTGAGGATTTTTCGCAAATCTGTCGAGAAAATTAAAGTTTCATTAAAATCGGGTATGAATAAAGGATACTTGATATGAAGACCGATAAAAAATTTTATCATATCCCGCTCATTTCTTCTTAGAATGAGAAATGTTTCAGACAAACTTGTAGAGAAAATCAAAACGCAAATTTTGTGTTCAGTGACATTTTTTAGAAAATCGTGCTGTTTATAAGATATGTGGAAAAAAAGAGCGGGATAGGCCACATATGGCAATATGGCGCATGCGCATTGCATGCTGGATAACTAAGGCTACAAACACACACTCAGAATGCGCAGTACTCGTTGCTCTTCCTCTGTAACAGCGGTTGCACCAAAACTTCTCAATGTCACGTTGTATGCACATTGCCTGTCTTGTTATTGTTGTTAGCGCAGATGTAGCTGTCGGCAACACAGAAGTGTTCAGTTTTGCGAAGTAAATGCAATAATGAGCTCCCCTTACCTCTTGTCGAGCTACAAAATACTTCCTGCTGTCGTTAACAATAATAAGTATAAAATATTGCTATTGTTATCCGTAGTCCTGCCTTAGTTATCAGACACGTCAATCATTTCCTTTTGCGCCATATTATATTGCCATCTGTGAACCTTCCGGTTCCTCCATACTCTTCCACATAATCTCATAAACGACATGATTTTCGGTAAAAAAACGTTACTGAACTTCAAACATGTGCTTTGTTTCCCTCCACAACTTTTTCTGAAACATTTGTCACTCTAAGAAGAATTCAGCGATTTATTATCATATATGCACGTATGTCTTCATGTCAAGTACCCGTTATTCTTGTCCGATTTTAATGAAACCTGACTTTTATCCACAGATTTTCGGAAAAAATGCTCAAATAACGCATGTCATGAAAATCCGTCCAGTGGGAGACGAGTTAATCCATTCGCCGGGACAGAGAGGGACAGAAAGAAATAACCAAGCTAGTATTCGCTCATCGAATTTTTGCGCAGGCTCCCAAAAACGTATTATAAAGGCCTATGAAAAACATTGCCCTCATTATTAAGACATTTTGCGACCTTAGCTAATCAGTGGAGATACCTTCGAGAAGTGGAGTACAGCCGCAAGGGTAACGAATAAGCAGTGATTGACCCAAGATAAGCACATTCTCCAGCGCGTCTTCTGACTACGGCCGTTCAAATGTTCACCGTAGAAACCGAACAGGCTACTGAATATTACATAGTACCTTGCGCTATATGGGGACGGATAGCTCAGTCGGTATAGCGACTCGCTAGGGGCTGGACGGTGGGGGGATCGAATCCCAGTGGGGGCGAGATATTCCGCACCCGTCCAGACCGGCCTTGGAGCCCATCCAGCCTCCTATACAATAGGTACCGGGTATTTCCTGGGGGTAAAGCGGCCGGGGCGTGGCGTTGACCACCCAGCCCATCTAGCGCCGAGGTGAAAGAGTAGAGTTATGCCTTTACCCCCCCCCCCCTTCTGGGTCTTCGTGGCCTGTTCTAGGGCGAACTTTACCTTTAATTTTACCTTGGGCTATATGAAAAGCAATGGAAGAGCAGCACAGTCAAATCTAAATTGTTCTTATTAGAAATTAAATTAAAGGACCAAAACACAGGAATATGTATTATAAACTTATTTTCTGATCACTCTCCAGTATCTATAGGAGAGCCAGTCAGATTCACAATGGATATACGTTTGGTTCTTTATTCTTCCTCCTAAAAATACATTTCACATTTAACTGCACGCCCATCACACTACTTCACGTCGTCCCCGCCAGAGTTTAAGCATATTTCATACCGTGAGACAATCTTCTATTCCATTTTGATATCAGCTAATGTCCTGTATTATCAGCCTTCGTGTCACACACAATCCAAAATAGCGGTAATTTTTAAATTCGTGACCGCCAAGATTTTGCTTCAACTCTGGTCACATGTGACATTCACGGCGACATCTTCTCCTGATATAATTAAAATTTTTTAAGCTTATAGTTTTAAGAAATTATAGGGCCAATAAACATATTTGCTGACCCATTTTTGTACAAACGTTAAAAAAGGGTTCATATTAAACCGAATTTTTAAGATCATTTCATTTTTTCATAATAAATGCCATACATTTTACAAGTTTCAGTATATGGTAATAATAATAATAATAATAATAATAAAGCGAATACTGTATAAAAATAATATGTACAATTGTAGACAGAATCAGGTGGCTTCATGAGAGAGTGTAATGCCTGTATCTTGTAAAGAGGGTAATATATTTTCAACTATGTAAAAAGCAGTTAATATCCTGACTTGATATGTGACTAATAGCTTATCACTGGTACATATTCTCCATGGAGTTTTGTTAAGTCGGTTAATTGTAACTCAGCTGGCAAACTTTTCTTCCGCAGCTGGGTATATACGCTCACCCCATCTTCAGCGCGGAAGGAGATTACCCTACTGTTGTAAAAGAGAGGATAGCCAGGAACAGTGCAGCTCAGGGTTACACAGTGTCACGCCTGCCACTGTTCACCCCGCAACAAGTGGAGTACATCAGAGGTGAGCATCGTCTTGAACCAACTGCTGTATACAGTCATCCCCCGACGTTGCGACGCATTTGTTATCTAGACGGGGTAAGTCTTGCCTTAGGTCGTAAGTCGAGAGAGATTTTCCCATAAACGCAATGTTAGAATGAAGAGGGAAATTCCGGGCAAGTTGTTTCGACCAAGAAAAATTGATATATTCATACATGCAATGAATTTACAAAAAAAAAAAATATGAAAGCTGACAAAGCAATGACTACCTCCGCAGGAGTCACTTCTTGTTGAATTGTAAGTGGGTCATATCGATTATCATCATCATCACCAGCATCCAACAATGCAGGTGGCGAAGCAAGATTCCTTGAAAATAACTAGAATAAATCAAGAAATGCAGTCTGGCGAGATAAAACCCCGTTTTTTCCCTTCAAAATCTCCACACTTCAAGGAACATTCTCACGGTTCCCTGCCACAGTTGTTTTAACTCGCTGCCCGCTCCAAGTAACGTCTTCGAACACCTTGATGCCAACTTCAGTCACTCCAAGCCCCTCAGTCAACTTCAACACCGTTACGGCCCTCTCCTCAGGCTCACGCTCAGGTCACTCTGCACCTTCAAGGCCGCTTTGCTTCCGAATTTCAACAAGATGGTCAGGCGTGAGCTCCTGATCGTGGGCGCTCAGTAACTCATAGACATCTTCAGCATTCTACCACGAATTTGCAGGCTTGGCTTCGTATAGCGGGCCTGGAGGCAAAAGACGTAAGTGCGAGAACGGCTTCAATGGGGGGATTACGCTATTTCATATACGTATTTTGCAACGTTGACGTTGAGTGTGTTGCGGAACTGAGTAGTACGTCGGAGAACCTGGGTTAATATCTGGGGTTGCGAACTGGCTAACCTGAAGAAAATTTTTCGTCTTTCTAATCACTCTCTCAGACGATGTTTCTGTACGTTTCCACGGTCGGTTTACTAAATATCCTTTCCAATTCATAATTCAGTAACCGAAATATCGGGCCGGGATAGCTCATTCTGTAAAGCGACTCGCTACAGGTTGGACTGTCAGGGGATCGAACCCCGGTGGGGGCGAAATTTTCCGCACCCGTCTTCACCGGCCCTGGGGCCCACCCAGCCTCCCGTACAATGGGTACCGGGTCTTTCCCGGGGGTAAAGCGGCCAGTGGGTGCCGTTGACCACCCTACTCCATCTATCCCCGAGGTTAAGGAAAGAGTAGAGCTATAACTCTACTCCCCCTTTGGGCCTTCGTGGCCTGTTGTAGGGTGAAATTTACCTTTACCGTTATAACCGAACTACCATTCAATACTACATAGTCTGGATTACTGACAACGGTATAACAAATTCAAAGTTGACTCCCTCTTGGCCGTGAAGTAAAACAGGGGGAGAAGAGGTTTAACTCTAAAAGTTCTTCATCTTGGGGCTAGACGCAGGCAAGTGATAACTTCAGGTTCCGACCGCTTTACCCCGGGAAAGCGACCTGTATTTTGGCAACTGTTCATCAGCAGGTAAGGCGCACAGAACACAGCAACAACACTTAGCACGGTAACAAAGCGAACAAAATGGGTGCGAACGAAATATAAGGAATGAACCAAGCTAAATACAATTAAGTTCGCGAACTCACCACCGTGTGCTTGCCGTGGCAGGACTGGACAAAAGCCTTAGTATGGTTTGATGACGTTGACATATCAGCGTTCTACAGCTGTGTTGTTGTTGATCTATGGCAGTCTCTTTCCGAGTGGCATCTACTACTGTCTGTGTGTGTTTTGGTACGCCGCGGCGAGAATGTCGGAGCTTGAATTAGTAGCGAACGAACATTAAATATCTTGTTAAACTTCGAAAGAGTGGAAACAAAATCAGAGAGATGTTAGTGCAAGTTTACCGGATCTAGCTCCCAATGACTTTTTTGTGTTCCTGAAGATAAAGGAAATATTGAAAGGAAGGCATTTTGATGACATTGATGCAATCAGGTGTAATACAAGGCAGCTATAAAGGCGTTTCCACAAAACCAGTTACAAAATTGTTTTGAAGTGTGGACTAGGCGCTGGCATTGGTGCATAGATTTCCAAGGGGAGTACTTTGAAGGCGACAACGGTGGTATTCAGCAATGAGGTATGTAGCAATTTTACCGCGATGAGTTCGCGAACTTTATTGTCCGACCACGTATATTTGATCAGAAGAGGGTGACAGTGGCGGGGTGCTGTGAACGCGGTGATGAACCTTAGGGTAATTTCTTAACTAGCTGAAAAAGTATTAGCTTCTCAAAAAGTACTCCGTTGCGTGGAGTTACTTTCGCCTAATCAGTCATTTATTTAGTTAAAATTGTGAAAATGTTCGTCGGAAGAAAATCCGAAATCAACAAGCGTGTAATTCCGAAATAAAAATGTAAGTTTGAACCTTGCAAAGAGAAAGACATGACATTCTGAATCTCAATGACAGGAACAGCCGACTTCCTTGGTTTGAACTTCTATACCGCGAATTATGGGAAGGCAGGCGTAGAAGGTGACAACCCTTCGAAGATCAGAGATACTGGAGTTGTCACAACACAAGACCCTGGTTGGACCTCGTCTGCTTCGTCATGGCTCAAAGTAAGAATATTTCTGCCTACTAATTAATTTAATTAGCAAACAAGGCACGAAGAAAATTTAAAGGAACCTTCGGTATGTAAACACAGGTGAAAGTATGTACATATGTAATGCTTGTCTATGCCATCTGACTTTCAAACCAAATTGAAAATAACCATCGAATCACAAATACCTTTTATTAGTTCCGTGCCCTCTGTGTCACACTATATATTTACACTATGACACGCAGGATTACCCCTTTCCTCGCCCGATATACGGTTTCTTTCCTCATTAATTTCACAAAATATCCTGTGGCGATGCGGCCCAACGCGGTCCACGGACTCCCCAGGCTTGAGGTTTCTAAATCACACACAGCGACGCAACGCAGCCGGTAGAACTCCTCTGGGCGAGTGATAAGCCCGTCGCAGACAACTCTACCTAACAACACACAACCCTTTCAACATACAAAGTTTCAGGTTCACGACGGAATTTGAAACCACAGCCTCAGTGAGCGAACGGCCGCAGGCCTACACCTTAGACAAACAGGCCACTGGGACTGGCATTTCACAGTACACAGTGCCTACGAATTTTAAGATACAAGTAAACATACATTAAAAGAATAAAAATTTGTGTTAGTAAGACAATACATATTCGGGTGGCGGAATCGCACTGCTTCCACAAACACTACGTCAGTTCTTGCACCACACTTCAGCAGCCGCGTATAACGTAAAAAATGGCAAGAGACCGGAATGGTTTTCGTAATGTATTTGGGTGAATTGTAAGAGTACCATTGTAAAAAAACAGGAAAAATACATTCTGTATTCATTCAGAATATTACCGGTGTTTCAGGCTGTACCATGGAGTTTCCGCAAGGAACTCAACTGGATCGCAAGTGAATACAATAACCCCCCCGTTTTCGTCACTGAAAACGGCTTCTCAGACAATGGCGGCCTCAATGATACCGACAGGGTGCGTTACTACACAGTGAGTACATATTTTTTCCTTTCGAATTTGAGCCGCTGTCTGCTACGGTACTTCAAACTGCGCAACTTTAAGACTTTGGAAAACACATTATCATTAATTACCAACACGAGTCATAAAACATGTATTCAGTGGTGCTGCCATCTACAGGAATCTTCTTCAGGAACGGTGGACATTGCAAGACCGATTCAAGCATGACTTAGCATTGCTTACATCCTGTGCTCTTTCTAATAACTACTTTATAGTACACACGAGATATTAGTTCACTCAGCAAATGAGAATTTAACAGGCTGTGCTGTAATGCAATCCTGCAACTGTATCCATACTGTTAGTAATATTAGTAATTAACCAACTTAATGCACAAAATCTTGTTTTATAATAAGTTTATTATATGCCTCTACATGTTTCGAGCACTATGTGCTCATCATCAGGTGGTCAAAATTGTATTATACAGCATCTGGTATCATCACACCTGTAGGTGGCCGTCCGGTGTACAGGTTGAGAGACGACTCTCTCAACCTGTGCACGGGACGGCCACCTACAGGTGTGATGACACCAGATGCTGTATAATACAGTTTTGACCTCCTGATGATGAGCACATAGTGCTCGAAACATGTAGAGGCACATAATAAACTTATTATAAAGCAATATTTTTTGCATTAAGTTGGTTAATTACTAAGATTATACTGAGATGCACGGTCAGCAAAACATAAAAAAATGTATCCATACTCTCTCTTCTTTCAGAGTTATCTGACAGGGATGCTGAAAGCAATTCACCAGGATCGCTGCAGTGTGATTGGTTATACTGCTTGGAGCCTCATGGACAATTTTGAGTGGAACAGTGGATACACGTAAGTGTATTAATGTGTTGCGCGGTAGATAACGACGCTGTCGTTAGAGCGTCGGCTGTAGACGAATGAGATATGGGTGTGGAGCAACGGCGGAACGATACTGATAGGGGAAAACCGAAGTAAAATGAAAGAAACTTTCCAAGTGCCACTTTGTCTACCAAGATCCCAAATGTTCAGGCCTAAGTTTGAAACCGCGTCTCAGGGTAACAGGCTGGTAAGTAACCCCCTTTGAGGTGGCACGATTTCTTGTGTTGTAATTGGTTAGTTGCCAAATAATTAAGTCGAATGTGATAAGGTGGACTTTGTGGTGCGGCATCCCCGTTGTGTGTATCAAAATACAGTATTATGATCAGGTGGCATAAATACGCACCATAAATCCAGAGTGATATATAAGGAAACTTTTTGGCTTAGTTTAAGGCATTCGATTTTTATTTGTCTGAAGACATCCAGAAGATCCCAAGGAAGAAAAGTCAGAATTCACCAGTCGTGGTTGCAACTGGGGACCTGTAGAAAATTAGCCGTTTAAAGTCCAATGGCGACTCTGCTTACTATCTTCTGTAACGTTTAAAAATCTTGTTTCTTACCAACACAGTGTATATTTGTGTTTTATGTGATTCTCACAATAATACAATGTATTTCTAAAAACAACTCACATCCTTTTTTATTTCCATAGAAAAAAACATTGTTCTCTGTGAGGTACGCGATAAATTTTAACATGTCGGGGTATCGACTAGTGGCTTATAAGAACTTAAGTCCTTTTGACCACCACATTCCAACATAACCATGGGAAATCATTCTACACTTAGGAACAAAAAAATAAAGTGATCCCGTTACAGGCCCAGTGTGGCCCAGAGGGTGGCTAGAGGTATAGCTCTACTCCTCCATGATCGCGGCACTAGAAGGGGGTGAGTGGTCAGCATCACGCCTCGGCCGCAATTTACCCCCGGGGAAAGATCCGGTACCCATTTTACAGGAGGCTGGGTGGGCCACAGGGCCGGTCTGGGCGGGCGGAAAATCTCGTCCCCACTGTGATTCGATCCCGGACTGTCCAGCCCGTAGTCAGTCGTTATACCGACTGTGCTACCCGGCTCACGCACTTAGGAACAGTTACTGCAAATTCTGAAACCTGAAAGCCTACATTCTAACTTATTTTTTCTTCGGGAAAGTTGAGATTCTCATGAAGACGTTGCTGAAAACTCAAAGCCTTCAGGGTTGTTACGCCATGTCGACTGGTAAACAGTTTCCGACGTTTCGGAGAAGCGTCTTGCCCCTATCGATAGGGCTGTCGTTAAATATTTACGAGTCGACACTACGTGCCATCCCAGAAAACTTAAATCTTTTTGGTTTTTCGTTTATTTGACGAAGTTTCCGATCGCTCTAATTGTCCAACGACGAATTACTGCAACATATCAAATTAGAAGCAGCATTTAATTGTTCGTAAAATAATATAAGTTATTCTCTCTGCGTTTGCCTTGGGTAGCAGAAGAGAGCCATATGAAACCTCGGGCTAATCGTTCTGCTGTGGGGAAATGCAGCCCACTTTACTGCACAGAGTACAGTTATTTTTGAGAAGTGGTTCAGCTGCTTTTCGTTTAGATCAAAGATACAGTACAGTCTTCACACGATCTCAACACGAATTCATTCCGAATCACATGACCCGTTCCATTCTACATGGCCAACCCCGCTTCTCCCTTAGAGAGATCAACCGATCAACTGCTCCGAAAAATGTTCTCTGTTTATTGTGCGAATCATGCGATACAAATAAATAGGATGTTTGGTAAAAATAAAGAGCCTTTTAACTTCAAATCAGATAATCACTAAGTTTAAAGAGTTAAATACCCCCAAAACTTTTCTTCTAACAATATAATTGTTTCATGTTCAACAACAATTACATATAACAATTCTCCCATCAGTTAATTATTACACTCCACGACATGTTATTCATTCCGTTTGTTTTGTAAATGGAAACTAATTTACAAACGACTCATACTTGGCAGGACGATCCTTACAGAAAAGCCCATTTATTTTCAGTGAGAAGTTCGGGTTGTTTGCGGTGGATTTCGATGACCCAGCTCGACCGCGAACTCCCAAAGAATCAGCCAAAGTGCTAGCAGAAATCATAAGAACGAGGCAAATTCCTGAGCGCTTCAGAGAAGATTAGATTAAAATGCAGGGTGCCTCAACAGTGTGTATACGATTAAAATGACAATCAGGTTGAAAATATCACCGAAACTGTTGTCTTGCAATATCCGATTATCAAAGATATACAAGATTCTAATTAGGTTCGTTTGATTTTAAATTTCAATGCACACTTGCTTTAGGGATAAAAGGCAAATAATAGTTCATGCTTAACCTTTGTAGATTTTTAAATTTGTGACACCCTACATGTAGAGATATGAGGTTAAAGCTTATCACGGCTGTAAAGATGAACATGTTTATTGTGGTCTAACAGGCAGGAACACCGTGCAGTTTGGAAAACATATTAACTCTATTCTCTGGCACTAAGATTCGGCATCCCCTCCCCCTTACCCGTAAAGTTGGCACGCGACTACCAGAATATATGTTATCATCATTGCTTTTATACCTATTCCCATCATATGTGATATATGAATATTTACATCACATATATTTCGCAAATAGCTTTAGCAGAAGCTGCCAACACCAGAAGAAATATCTCTGAACTACAAGCTCTTGTACACACAACGTATCTTATCGTTAAAATGCAAGGTTTGTGAGAAATGTGCAACAGCAAACGCCACAAAGTAAATAAAATATAAGAGGTATGTCTGTTTGTTGAGTCTTTGTGTCTTTTAAGTTTATTATTGTTTGTTTCACTTACGTTTATTAATTGTGTCAGTATATTACGTTGACGATATATCACCCGCACATTGCAGTATCTGCCACAACTAACAGCGGAAGACGAGTGACGTCAGTATTCTTATATCGTTGCCTGTTACGAGAACATACAGCAAAACAATGAGACGTTTTACAACATGATACTATCCGTGAATTAAAAGAGCACAATATATATAGTGGTGCAAAGGTCACTTGACAATCGATGGTTTAAGCTGTCTGTAGTGTCGTCACTTACTCGACACTCTGTATATATATATATATATATATATATATAATTCTTTAATTGACAGCACGAACTATGTCTAAATGTATTTAAAATTAAGATAGAAAACATACGTATAACCTAAAGTTGTGATGCGTTCGAATCTTTGCATTCTCCACACTTTCCAGATGCTCAAACCTTCAATCCACTACGGTCACACAACTTATTCTTCACAACTCTGCACTCATTAGAGACTGTTCTTACTATTGTTATGGCATTTTATAATGTTTGCGTGTACTTATTATTTGCATGTCTGCTTTTGATTTTTGTCTGTGTTAAATTCGTAGCTTGAACGTAACCTCACATATTCGTCCCCTCAAAACATTTTGCACTCACTGACTTCAGGGCAATGCTTTGTACGTACAAAATTTTCAGGTACACTCAGAAAAAGCCTAGGTTCCAAATTTCGTCTTAAAAGACACAGTCCATAAATATTACATCACAGGCTCTTTACTGTTCTTAATTATGTACAATGTAAATCCACACAGAAATAAGGCAGATTATTGTCGATTACTGTCAATCCATTTGATTATTATTTACTTTTCTTAACGAATACGAAGACTGGGTGCAACAATGTTACGGACAGTAAAACCAGTAGTCATAAATTCTTATGTTTTGTTGACCGTGCATCTCAGTATATTTATCTCAGTATTTAACCAACTTGATGCACAAAATTTGTTTCACAATAAGTTTTATTTCATGCCTCTACATGTTTCGAGCACATGTGCTCACCGTCAGGAGGTCGAAATTGCATTAAACAGCCTCTGGTATCATCACACCTATACACCAGAGGCTGTGTAATGCAATTTTGACCTCCTGATGATGAGCACATGTGCTCGAAACATGTAGAAGCATGAAATAAAACTTAATGTGAAACAAATTTTGTGCATCAAGTTGGTTAAATACTGAGATAAGTAGTCATACGTTTACGTCTGTCTTTGTTTTACTTGAATTTTTCTTGTCTGATTTAAATAAACTTGAATTTTCTCAGCAGACCACAAACAACCCCCCCTTCCCCTAGGTATAAAATGTAAGAAAATTCGTCCAGTGTGAGCAGAGGTGTACCTTACGAACAGACAAGCAATTACGGTATAGGTAACAGTCGCATTTTGCAACTTTGCGAAGACACCTAAAACCGCGCGTGTTGCTAATGTGTTTCGTTATTAGTTTGAGGTAAGATGGGTTATCATAAATATTTGCACCAAGCTGAATAAATGTGACACAACACTGGCTTATATTAAAAACCAATGTCACAAATTTTCACCCACGTTCAGTGGAGTCGGATTTAAACTCCATCTTATTGGTACCCATTCATTTTGTTGTGTTCAGGGATTCAAAACGAAACGCCAACCAGAAAGTAGCAGTGGATGCGTTTTCACTTACTTGTCCCAGTTGATGTTTGCTGATAACTTGTATTGAATTCAGAACAAATGTTCCCAGCTATTTTTAATTTACTTGCAATCCACAAGCATTTTGATCTTGAAACGTCTCTTTTTCAGTTTCATTTGATAAAATTAATAAATTTACCAAAAAATTAATACAATTTTACGGAGAAACAAATTGTAAATTCTACTGCACACAATGACTTACCCAACTGAGATCTTTGAAAACTGTCGAGGAAGTTCTTATTAACATGTAGGAGGCCACGAGCCCGGTGGAGTGTAAATTCCAACTGTTCTGACCGATACTGAAACACGATACACAGTAGACCACACAGATACACCAGGGTTAATATGTTTAAGCAATACTTCAAGTAACTGCTTTCTTCTTTTCTTGGTAATAATGAGTTCAACGTTTCTCCAAATACGATTCTCCTCACACAATAAACCACTCAACACCAAACACCCCACATTTTTTTTTGTTCCATATACCAAACTGAAATAATCTAACTGGCAAACACAGAACCTATCACCATGTTGAATCAGAGCTGCGGAAATGTAAGATTTCTGTATTCTTATCTTAACCTTCGAATGCCTTAGTTTATTAAATACAAATCATTCATCACGTGTAGGTTTCAATCAGAGGAAATGTCAAATCATAAACTTTGTCGAAAATACATAAATGATGTACTTTTAATATTTTAACATGATGTAATATACTAGAAAGTTAAACTTGGCTGAATAGCGAGCAGGAAGCGTTTCTGCAATCTAGACGTCCAATAAAAGTATTTGGCAAAGGTGAACAATGCAATACCGACACAGAAAACCACCTCAGTTCTATCCTTTCCTGTTCCAATGTCTAACCAATACTAAACG